>Ga0207700_10000029_pt1 | contig 132615 bp, 127 predicted proteins | sample LARL82metaG_FD_184348 | JGI IMG/M metagenome (GOLD analysis project Ga0207700, IMG submission 184348) | Corn, switchgrass and miscanthus rhizosphere microbial communities from Kellogg Biological Station, Michigan, USA - LAR L8-2 metaG... | ecosystem: Host-associated > Plants > Roots >...
CCACGGCCGGGGCGCCGGGGGCGGCGCCGGGCCGGCGGCGGCGGCCGTCGGCCGCCTGCCAGGTCCCGGGAGCATGGGCCATGCCGTCGCCTCCTTGTCATCGTCATGTTCCCCACGATCTGGAGGGTTGTCAACTGATTCCGTCGGTATTCGATCTCTACGCGACTGAATCAATTGTGGTACAAACAGTTTCCTGCGAGGTTCGCACTGATTGACACGGCAATGGCCGGAAATGTCCCGCGGGCCGGGGAGCCGGCCCGGGGACGGCCGCTACCTCTCTATACGATCACTGAGGGTCTATACGATCACTGAGAGGCGGAACCGAACGGAACCGAGACCGGAGGGACGGCAGATGCCTCGGCTCCTGGGGCTCACCGGGGCCCGGGCATGACCACCGACGGCGGGCCGGCCAGGAAGGCCGCCGAGGAGCTGCGCAGCTACCGGTGGTTCGGCGGCGACGAGCCGGCCGCGCTGCTGCGCACCTTCGGCCACCGCTCCCGGATGCGCGGGCTCGGGTACGAGGCCGAAGAGCACATCGGCAAGCCGGTTATCGCGATCTTGAACACGTGGTCCGACCTCAACCCCTGTCACATGCACCTGCGCGAGCGGGCCCAGCAGGTCAAGCGCGGCGTATGGCAGGCGGGCGGCTTCCCGCTCGAGTTTCCGGTGGCCACGCTGTCCGAGACGTACCAGAAGCCGACCCCGATGATGTACCGGAACCTGCTGGCGATGGAGACCGAGGAGCTGCTGCGCTCCTACCCGGTCGACGGCGCGGTGCTGATGGGCGGGTGCGACAAGACCACGCCGGCGCTGCTGATGGGCGCGGCGAGCGCGGGCATCCCCGCGATCTACTGTCCGGCCGGCCCGATGCTGCGCGGCCACTTCCGCGGCCAGCCGCTGGGCAGCGGCACCGATGTATGGAAGTACTGGGATGACTACCGGGCCGGGCTGATCGGCGACTGCGAGCTGGCCGAGGTCGAGCGCGGCATCGCCCGCTCCCCGGGTCACTGCATGACGATGGGCACCGCGTCCACCATGACCTCGGCGGCCGAGGCCCTGGGCATGACGTTGCCCGGCGCGGCCTCCATCCCGGCGGTGGACTCGGCGCACCACCGGATGGCGTCGGCCACCGGCGCGCGGATCGTGGACATGGTCTGGGAAGATCTCACCCCGGCCGACATCCTGACCCGCGAGGCGTTCGAGGACGGCGTGGCGACGGTGCTGGCCCTGGGCGGGTCGACGAACGCGCTCATCCACCTCATCGCGATGGCGGGCCGCTGCGGCGTCTCGCTGACCCTGGACGACTTCGACCAGATCTCCAGGCGCGTCCCGGTCCTGGCCAACATCCGGCCGAGCGGCGCGTACCTGATGGAGGACTTCTATTACGCCGGCGGGCTGCGCGCCCTGCTCGGCCAGCTCGCCGCCGTCCCCGGGGCGCTGCACCCCGGGCGGCGCACCGCGGGTGGCCGCACGTTCGGCGAGCAGATCGAGGACGCGCCCGTGTACCAGGACGACGTCATCCGCTCGCCGCAGACCGCCCTGTCGGCCGAAGGCGGGATCGCGGTGCTGCGCGGCAACCTCGCGCCGGACGGGGCGGTGATCAAGCACATCGCGGCCGATCCGCGGCTGCTGAAGCACACCGGCCCGGCCGTGGTGTTCGACGACTACATGCAGATGCAGCAGCGGATCGACGACCCGGCCCTGGGCATCACCCCGGACTCGGTCCTCGTGCTGCGCGAGGCCGGGCCGGTCGGCGGCCCGGGCATGCCGGAGTACGGGATGCTGCCGATCCCGAGCTACCTGCTCGCCCAGGGCGTGCGGGACATGGTGCGGGTCTCGGACGCGCGGATGAGCGGCACCAGCTACGGGACCTGCGTGCTGCACGTGGCCCCCGAATCGCACGTCGGCGGGCCGCTGGCGTTCGTCCGCAGCGGCGATCCGGTCACGCTGGACGTGGCGTCCCGCACTCTCAGCCTGGATATTTCCGAACGGGAGCTGGCCAGCCGCCAGGCCAGGTGGCGGCCGCCCCCGGCCAGATTCGAGCGCGGATACGGCGCCCTGTACGGCGAGCACGTCACCCAGGCCAACCAGGGCTGTGACTTCGACTTCCTGGCCAGGCGCGGCGCCTACCCCGAACCTAATCCTCAGTAAAACGGCCGGCTAGATACAGAAAAGGCCGGCCCATGGTACCGGCCGGCCGCCGCTGGCCGTAGTCTCACCAGAATGGCAGTCATTCTCATCACCGGGGCGGCCGGGCGCATCGGCGGCATGCTGCGGCCCAGGCTGGCCCGGCCCGACCGGACACTGCGGCTGCTGGACAGCGCCCGGGTCGAGCCGGGGCCCGGCGAGGAGGCCGTCCAGGCCTCCGCCACCGACCTCGAGGCCATGACCAAGGCCTGCCAGGGTGCGGACGCGGTCATCCACCTGGCGGCCCAGGCGGGCGAAGCGCCCTGGGGCCGCATCCTCAAGGTGAACATCCACGGGACGTACGTGGCGTTCGAGGCCGCCCGCCGGGCCGGCGTGCCGCGGGTGATCTTCGCCTCGTCCAACCACGTGGTCGGCTTCACCCCGAGGTCGCAGTTTCCCGTTCCCGACTACGCGTTCCCGGCCCCGGACACCTACTACGGGGTGTCCAAGGCAACCGGCGAGGCGCTCGGCTCGCTGTACTACCACCGGTACGCGATGGATGCCATCTGCATCCGGATCCTGACCTGCTCTGAGCGTCCGTACGACGCCCGGATGCTGTCCACCTGGCTTTCCCCCGATGACGCCGGGCGGCTGTTCGAGGCCTGCCTGACCGCGCCGAACCCCGGGTACCGGGTCATCTACGGGGTGTCGGCCAACACCAGGGGCGGATGGGTGTCGCTGGACGAAGCGCGGGCCCTCGGCTACGAGCCCAGGGACGACGCGGAGGTGTACGCGCAAGAGGTGCTCGACACGTACGGCGAGACCGAGCCCGGCGACCCGCTGTTCGACTACTTGGGCGGCGAGTTCACCTCGCATAGCCTCGACGTCGGTTACCCCACCTGACCGGCTCTCGACGTCGGTTAACCCCACCCGACCGGTTCGCTGCGAAGGGCGCTGATCGATGATCCAGGGATATGACCCGCGTACCGGCAGGCCGGCCGGCGAGCCGGTGGCCGAGACCTCCGGCGCCGAGGTGGACGCGACCGTCGCCGCGGCCGCCGCGGCGGCCGCGGCCTGGGAGATGTCGTCGCCGTTCGCCCGGGCCGAGGCACTTACCGCGGTCGCGGCCGCACTGGACGAGCACGCGGCCGGCCTGGCCGCGCTGGCCGACACCGAGACCGCGCTCGGGCCGGCGCGCCTGTCCGGCGAGGTGGCCCGCACCACCGGCCAGCTGCGCATGTTCGCCGACGTCCTGCGCGACGGCGGCTTCCTGGACGTGGCCACCTCCGAGGCCGACGGCGCCGGGACACCCGAGCTGCGCCGGATCAGCCGGCCGGTCGGGCCGGTCGCGGTGTTCGCCGCCTCGAACTTCCCGTTCGCCTTCTCGGTGGCCGGCGGGGACACCGCGTCGGCGCTGGCTGCCGGCTGCCCGGTCATCGTCAAGGCGCACGAGGGGCATCCGCGCACTTCGGTGGCGACCGGCGAGGTCGTCGCGGCAGCGCTGGCGGACGCGGAAGCCCCGGACGGGGTGTTCGGCCTGGTATACGGGGTGCAAGCCGGGGTCCGGCTGCTGCGTCATCCGGCTCTGGCCGCGGCCGGGTTCACCGGCTCCGCCCGCGGCGGCCTGGCCCTGCAGGGGATCTGCGCCGAACGCGAGGTGCCGATCCCGTTCTTCGGCGAGCTGGGCTCGGTCAATCCGGTGGTGGTGCTGCCCGGGGCGGCCGCCTCCCGCGCCGATGAGATCGCCTCGGGCTACGCGGGCTCGCTGACCCTCGGCGCCGGCCAGTTCTGCACCAATCCCGGCCTGCTGTTCGTGCCCGACGACGCCGGCCTGCTCGACGCGATCTGCGGGGCGGTGGCCGCCTCCCAGGGCGGCCCGATGCTCTCGCAGCGGATCCACGACGGGTTCGAGGCCGCCGCCGGTGAGCTGGCGTCCCGCGCCGCGGTCAAGCCCCTCGCCACCGGGCGGCCGGGGGAGGGACCGTGGTCGGCCACGCCGCAGGTCTTCCACGTCGGCCTGGACGAGTTCGCCGCCGGCCTGCCCGGGCTGGCGGCCGAACGGTTCGGCCCGGCTGGCCTGGTGGTCAGCTACGGGGATCTCGACGACCTGGTGCCCGTCCTGGCCAGGCTCGGCGGCAACCTGGCAGGCTGCATCCACCTGGACAGCGACCGCGAGCAGGACAGGGCGGACGCAACGCGGGTGATGGAGGTGCTCAGCCATACCACCGGGCGGGTCGTGTTCAACGGCTGGCCGACGGGCGTCGCCGTCACCTGGGCCCAGCACCATGGCGGCCCGTGGCCCGCGACCACGGCGCCGGCGTACACCTCGGTCGGCGCGGCGGCCATCAGGCGCTGGCTGGTCCCGGTGGTCTACCAGGACTGCCCGCCCATGCTGCTCCCCCCCGGCCTCCGCCCCGGTTCCAGGCCCATGATGCGCCCCTGAAGCGCCCCGCCGCCGGCGCGGGCCCGGCGGCAGGCCGGGCAGGGGACCGGCACGAGCGGTAGACTCCCCGGACGCGCGGGCCCGGAGGGAGCTGAATTATGCACCAAGGCGTGCGCCTGTCTGGGCGGCGCCGGTCCTTCGTCATGCGGCCCAGGCGGCGCCGGCCCGTCATCATTGCGGTGGTCGTGGCCGCCCTGGTCATCGCGCTGGGCGCGGCCGGGGCGAGTTACCTGTGGCTGCGCCGCACCGTCGGGAGCCCGAGCCAGACCGCGGCCGTCTACCTGTCCGCCTGGCAGCGGGGCGCCTACCCGGCCATGGACAAGGTCAGCCTGAACGTCCCGCGTTCCGGGCTGGCCGGCCCGCTGCAGCAGGCCGCCGCCGAGCTCGGCGTCCGGCGGCTCCGCCTGTCGCCCGGCCGGGTGACCGCCGCCGGCGGATCCGCTCAGGCGCAGTTCACGGCCACGGCCGTCCTGGCCAGCGGTCACACCTGGCGATACCAAGGCCGGCTGCACCTCATCAGCAAGAACCGGCACTGGTGGGTGAGCTGGAGCCCGGCCGCGATATATCCGGGGCTGCGCCCCGGGGACCGGTTCGCGCTCAGCGCCGCGTGGCCGGCCCGGGCGCAGGTGCTCGCGGCCGATGGCACCGTGCTCAGCTCCCCGGCGGCGATCGCCAGGTCCGGGTCCCTCGCGCTGCTGACCGGCAACGTGGTCGCGGCCACCGCCGCCGAGGCGAAGAAGCTCGGCCGCCCGTACAAGGCCGGCGACCAGATCGGCCAGGGCGGGATCGAGCAGGCCTACCAGCGGCAGCTGGCGGGCCGGCCGTCGCTGACGATCCGCATCGAGGGTCCAGGCCACCGCGTCGACGCCACCGCGGCGCGCTTCCCCGCGGTGGCCGGGAAGCCCGTGCGGACGAGCATCGACCTGCGGACGCAGCTGGCCGCGTCGCGGGCCGTGTCCTCCGCGGCGACGGCCAAGCCGGTTGACATCGTGGCGATCCAGCCGTCCACCGGCAAGGTCCTGGCCGTGGTCGAACGGCCCGGCGGCTTCGACCGGGCGCTGGACGGGATCTTCCCCCCGGGGTCGACATTCAAGATCGTCACCGCGTCCGCGCTCGTGCGGAAGGGGCTGCGCCCGTCCAGCACCGTGCAGTGCCCGAGCCAGGTGACGATCGGCGGCCGGACGTTCCACAACGACAACAACGAGCACCTGGGCACTACCACGCTGCGAACCGCGTTCGCGGTCTCCTGCAATTCCACGTTCGCCATGCTCACCTCGCAGCGGCTGACCGGTGCCTCGCTCGGCTCGATGGCTGCCACCTTCGGCTTCAATGCCAACCCTGTGCTGGGCATCCCGGCGACGCTCGGCCGGTTCACCACTCCGCCGGCGCCCGTGGATCTGGCGGCCGCCGCCTTCGGCCAGGGGAAGGACCTGGTCAACCCGCTCAGCCAGGCCAGCGTCGTGGCCGCGATCGAGGATGGCACGTGGCGGCCGCCGCAGCTGGTCACCAGCCCTGCGCCGCGGCAGCCGGTCCGGCCGCATGCGGTCCCGGCCACGGTCCTGGACGCGCTGCGCCCGATGATGCACGCGGTCGTCACGATCGGCACGGCGGCCGGGGTCGGCTTCCCGCCGGGCGTCTACGGGAAGACCGGGACGGCCCAGTACGGTTCGGGGCCCAACCCGCCCTCGCACGGGTGGTTCATCGGCTACCGGGGCGATCTGGCCTTCGCCGTGCTGGTCGAGGGCGGCGGCACCGGGGCGGACAGCGCGGGCCCGATCGCCAACGCATTCCTGCACAAGCTGTGATCCGCCGTTGCTCGTGCAGCTTTGGATGTTGCCGCAGCTTGTCATCCCGCTTCGGCGCTGATGCGTCTAACCCTTGAGCGCCTTTCGGCCAGACCAGACCGCCCGCCCCGGCCCCGCTTATCGCCACGTCGGATCGGCGCGACGAGTCAGGTTCTGCGCCGGGGAGGTCGACAGGCATGAACGTGATCGTCGGTCTGGGGCAGCGGCGGGCTAATGGCGCCGCGAGGCCGCTGCTGTGCGGCCCTGGTTCCCTGCTCCGCGGGTCTCGCCGGAGGGGCCCGGCGGCCGTGGCAGCGTCCCTCATCGCGGTCGGCGTGCTGAGCATGCAGCCGGCCGCTGCGGCGGCGGGGCCATCCTGGACGGTCCAGCCGAGCCCCAACGCACGAACACCGGGGAGCCTGGTAACCGCGGTCTCCTGCTCGGGCGCCTCGGCATGCACCGCCATCGCCTATACGGCGAGGCGGCCGGATCAGCCGACCAGCGTGCTGCGCTGGAACGGCAGGACGTGGACCACCCAGGTCACCGCCGCGGTGGGGAACGGCGGGCTGTCGGCGGTGTCCTGCACGTCACGGTCGTCATGCGTCGCCGTCGGCATGCGGCGCAACCCACAGCCGAGCCCGCTGGCCGAGGCCTGGGACGGTACGTCGTGGACGGTCATGCCCATGCCCAAGGTCAGCGGCACCCTGATCGCGGTGTCCTGCGTGAGCGCGGCGGCCTGCATGGCGACCGGATTCGGCGGACCGACGGGTGCCACGCTGGCAGAATCCTGGAACGGCAGCACCTGGACGGTCGTGCCCACGCCGCCGGTGGGCGGCGAGAACAGCAACCTGGACTCGGTGTCCTGCACGTCCGCCAGCGCGTGCACCGCGGTCGGCGACATCGTGTACGGGGTCGGCGATGGTGGCCAGAAAGAGGTGCCGCTGGCCGAGCACTGGAACGGCACCGGCTGGACCCGCCAGGCAACCCCGAAGCCGGCGGCCGGAGGCGCCACCTCCCTCTCGTCGGTGTCCTGCACCTCGGCTTCCTCTTGCACCGCCGTCGGGTTCAACGGCGGATTCGTCCCCGAGCACTGGGACGGCACCAGATGGGCGATCCAGCCCAGTGTCCCGGCCGACGTCCCGTCCGCGGTGTCGTGCACCTCGAGTACGGCATGCACCGCCGTCGCCAGGGGCGGCAACGGGTCCGAGGCGCTGCGCTGGAACGGCACCGGCTGGGTGATCCAGCACACGTTCGCCTGGCCGGTGCGTCTGTACGGCGTCGCGTGCACATCGGCCTCGTCGTGCACTGCGGTCGGGCAGCGCGCCAGCCTCCCCCGCGGCGGACAGGTGACCCTGGCCGAACGGTGGAACGGGGTCAGATGGGCCTCCCAGCCAACCTCGGACAACCCGACAGCCCCGCGGTACAACCTGCTGACCGGGGTGTCGTGCGGATCGGCGGCGGCGTGCGTGGCCGTCGGCGGGCTCGCTCTGGGTGACCCGGACTCGTTCCTGACCGAGGTGCGGACCGGCGGTTCGTGGACGATCAGGCCGGCCGGCTACCCGGCAGACGCCATGGCCGGGGCGCTAAGCGCGGTCTCGTGCGTGTCGGCCACGGCTTGCATCGCGGTGGGCTCCTACCAGGCGCACACGCCCAGATCCGGCGTCTACGGCGCCACGCGGCTGGTGTCGGAGCGATGGAACGGGACAAGCTGGACCGTGCTGCCATCCCGTCCGTTCCTGCCGCTCGACGCCGTCCCCGGCGCGGTGTCGTGCACGTCGGCCAGCGCCTGCACAACTGTCGCCCGCGACCGTGCCTGGCGCTGGGACGGCGCGACGTGGGCCGTCCAGCCCGCGGCACCAGGCGCCGGGGGGGCCGAGCTGAAGGGAGTCTCATGCGCGTCGGCGACGGCGTGCACCGCCGTGGGCTACGACAGCGGGGGAGCGCTGGCCGAGCGCTGGGACGGCCGCCGGTGGACCGTCACCCGCGTTCCCAGCCCGGCCGGCCGCCTGTTGTCCGCGGTCTCCTGCACGTCAGCCGCGGCGTGCACGGCCGCCGGACGCCGCGGCGACCCGGCCTCGAACGCCGAGTTGACCCTGGTCATGCGCTGGAACGGCAGCAATTGGTCCCGCCAGCCGACTCCTAACCCGGCGGTGACCAACGGCGTCGGCATAGAACTGACCGGCGTGTCGTGCACGTCGGGCAGCGCGTGCACCGCCGTCGGTTACGACCAGCAGCCGGCTGGCATCTTCAACACCAGGCCGGTGGCCGAGGCGTGGAACGGCAAGCGATGGACGATAGAGGCGACACCGCAGCCGGCCCACGGCAGCCTGCAGGCGGTGACCTGCCTGGCCGCCGCAGACTGCACCGCCATCGGCGACCTGTACCACGTCGGCCCGGCCACTAAGACACTCGCCGAGCAGTACTCCTGAGGACTGCACTCGTTACAGGCTGTCCCGCCGGCGCTTGAGGAACGCCCGCTCGGCGCCATTGGCGGTCCGGGCGATGGCCGCGTCATAGGCGGCCACGGCGTCGGCGGGCCGGCCCAGCCTGCGCATCAGATCGGCCCGCGTCGCGTGGAACAGGTAGTAACCGTCCAGGCTGAGCTGGTCGGCGAGCTCGAGCGCCGCGGCCGGGCCCTGCACCTCGGCCACGGCCACGCACCGGTTGAGGGCCACGACGGGCGTCGGTGACACCGTGATCAGCTGGTCGTAGAGCGCGAGGATCTGGGCCCAGTCGGTCTGCGCGGCGGTGGCCGCGTCGCTGTGCACGGCGTTGATCGCGGCCTGGAGCTGGTAGGGCCCCGGGCGGCCCTGGCGCAGGCAAGCCCGCACCAGTTCCTGGCCCTCGGCGATCATCGCGCGATCCCAGCGGCTCCGGTCCTGGTCGGGAAGCAGCACGAGCGAGCCCTCGGGCGTGGTCCGGGCCCGGCGGCGTGCCCAGATCAGCAGCAACTGGGCGAGCAGCCCCGCGGCCTCGGGCTCGTCGGGCATCAGCTCAGCCAGCAGCCTGGCCAGGCGGATAGCCTCGGTGCACAGCTCGGACCGGACCAGGGCGTCGCCGGCCGAGGCGGTGTATCCCTCGTTGAAGACGAGGTAGATGACCGCGAGCACCAGCGGGAGCCGGTCCGGCAGCTCCCAGTCCCGCGGCACCCGGTACGGAATGCCCGCGGCGCGGATCTTGCGCTTGGCCCGCACCAGGCGCTGGGCGATCGTCGCCTCGGGCACGAGAAAGGCGCGAGCGATCTCGGCCGTCTGGAGCCCGGCGATGAGCCGCAAGGTCAGGGCGAGCTGAGCCTCCGCGGCCAGCGCCGGGTGACAGCAGGTGAAGATCAGGCGAAGCCGGTCATCGTGAACGGGACCCACCTCCGGTGGCCCGTGGCCGGCCCGCAGCAGGGCCGCCTGCGTCTCGCGGCTGTAGCGGGACGACTCCCGCCGCAGCCGGTCCAGGGCCTTATTGCGGGCCGTGGTGACGATCCAGCCGCCGGGGTTGGGCGGTATTCCGTCGCCCGGCCAGCGCTCCGCGGCCACGGCGAAGGCTTCCTGGACCGACTCTTCGGCCAGGTCGATATCGCCGAACACGCGGACCAGGGTCGCCACCGCACGGCCCGAACTCTCCCGGTAGGCCCGTTCGATGGCGGCAAGGTCCGCAGGCGGCAAGCTCTACTCCTCCGGCTCATCCTGAAACGGCCGCACCTCAACCGGGTTGCGGCAGGCCGTGGAGCCCTTGGCCGCCCATTCGAGCGCGCTGTCCAGGTCGGGGGCCTTGATCACCCAGAACCCCCCCAGCTGCTCCTTCGTCTCCGAGAACGGCCCGTCCGTGGTGATCACCTTGCCACCCTGGGTGCGGACGACCGTGGCCGTGGAGGACGGGTGCAGGCCGCCGGCGAAGACCCAGGCGCCAGACGACCTGAGCTCGGCGTTGAACGCATCGACGGCCTGGAACGCCCGCTGCATCTCCTCTTCCGGGGGAGGGGTCTGCTCGAAATCCGTGTGCACGGCCAGCAGGTACTGCTTCATGTCGGGTCTCTCCTCTCATCCGGCCGGCTCTGCCCGGCCCTTCACCCGTCTTCACGAACGCGGACCGCTGGAATCGACACCCCGACAGCAACTTATCCGGCGTGCGGCAGACTAGGGGCCATGACCGATCTTCTTGCCCGCCACCGCGCCGTCATCCCGAACTGGGTGGCGCTGTATTACGACCACCCGCTCGAGATCGTGAGCGGCAAGGGCTGCCGCGTCACGGACGCCGAGGGACGCAGCTACCTCGACTTCTTCGGCGGCATCCTCACGAACATGCTCGGCTACGACATTCCCGAGGTCAGGGAGGCGGTCGAGCGCCAGCTAGCCACCGGCGTGGTGCACACCTCGACCCTCTACCTGATCCGCCAGCAGGTCGAGCTGGCCGAGAAGATCGCCAGGCTGTCCGGGATCCCGGCGGCCAAGGTCTTCCTGGTGAACTCGGGCACCGAGGCGAACGAGACCGCGCTGCTGCTGGCCACCGCCGCGCGCGGTTCGAATCAGGTGCTCGCGCTGCGCAACAGCTACCACGGGCGCTCGTTCGGAGCCGTCGCCATTACCGGCAACAGCGCATGGAAGAGCGGCTCGCTCAGCCCGTTCGCCGTCCATTACCTGCACGGCACCGACCGCCAGCTGCCGGCCTTCGCCGGCCTGTCGGACGCGGAGTACACCAAAGCCGCCGTCGCCGACCTGCGGCACGTGCTCACCACGGCCACCGCGGGCGACGTGGCCTGCCTCATCGCCGAGCCCATCCAGGGCGTCGGCGGTTTCACGATGCCGCCGGACGGCTTGTTCGCCGCCTACAAGGAGGTACTCGACGAGCGGGGCATCCTGTTCATCTCCGACGAGGTGCAGACCGGCTGGGGCCGGACCGGCGAGCACTTCTGGGGCATCGGCGCGCACGGCGTGGTGCCGGACATGATGACGTTCGCCAAGGGAACGGCCAACGGGTTCGCGATCGGCGGCGTGGTCGCGCGCGGGGATCTGGTGGACGGCCTGCAGGGCAACGGCATCTCCACGTTCGGCGGCAACCCCGTCGCCACGGCCGCGGCCAACGCGACGCTCGACTACCTGCTCGACCATGACCTGCAGTCTCGCGCCGCGGCGGCGGGTCGGCGCATCATCGGCGGGCTGCGCGAGGCCGCGGAGCCGCTGCCGGCGGTCGGCGAGGTCAGGGGAAAGGGCCTGATGTTCGCCGTGGACATGGTGGATCCAGGGACCCGGGCGCCCAGCCCGGCGCTGGCCGCCCGGCTGCTCGAGGAAACCCGGGAACGAGGCCTGCTCATCGGCAAGGGCGGGCTGTACGGGCACACGCTGCGGATGGCCCCGCCGCTCACTCTCTCCGATGCCGAGGCCGAGGAGGGGCTGGCGATCCTCGCCGACGCGCTCCGCGCGGTCAGCGCGCGGGCCACCGCCGCACAGGAGGCATCACAGTGAAACACGTTGCGCACTGGATCGGCGGCAAGTCATCCCCGGGCACGAGCGGGACCACCGGAGACGTCTACGATCCCGCGACCGGGCAGGTCACCGGTACCGTCGACTTCGCGTCCGCCGACGAGGTCGACGCCGCGGTGTCGGCAGCGGCCGAAGCCGCGGCCGGCTGGCGGAACGCGTCCCTGGCCCGGCGCAGCCAGGTCATGTTCTCCTTCCGCGAGCTGGTCCGGACTCACACCGATCAGCTAGCCGCCCTGATCAGCTCCGAGCACGGCAAGGTGGCCAGCGACGCGGCCGGCGAGGTGGCCAGGGGCCTGGAGGTGGTCGATTTCGCCTGCGGGATCCCGCACCTGCTCAAGGGCTCGTACTCGGAGAACGTGTCCACCCGGGTGGACGCATACTCGATCCGGCAGCCGCTCGGCGTGGCGGTCGGCATCACGCCCTTCAACTTCCCCGCCATGGTGCCGATGTGGATGTTCCCGCTCGCGATCGCCTGCGGCAACGCGTTCGTGCTCAAGCCGTCGGAGAAGGACCCCTCGGCGTCGGTGCTGCTCGCCGAGCTACTGGCGGAGGCCGGCCTGCCCGACGGCGTGTTCAATGTCGTGCACGGCGACGCGGTCGCAGTCAACGCGCTGCTCACCCACCCGGGCGTGGCCGCGGTCAGCTTCGTCGGGTCCACCCCGATCGCCCGGCACGTCTACCAGACGGCGACCTCGGCGGGCAAGCGGGTGCAGGCCCTCGGCGGGGCCAAGAACCACATGGTCGTGCTGGCCGACGCCGATCTGGACAACGCCGCCGACGCCGCGGTATCAGCCGGCTTCGGCTCGGCCGGGGAGCGGTGCATGGCCGTGTCGGTGGTCGTGGCGGTGGAACCGATCGCGGACGTTCTGGTCGGCAAGATCGCCGAACGGGTGGCCGGCCTGCGGGTCGGCCCCGCCGCCGACGAGCGCGCCGAGATGGGGCCGCTGGTCACCGGCCCGCATCGGGACCGGGTGGCCGGCTACCTCGACTCGGGCGTGCGCGAGGGCGCGGCGCTGGCCGTGGACGGCCGCAGTCACCCGGTCAGCGGCGATCCCGCCGGCTTCTGGCTGGGTCCGTCGGTCCTTGACCGCGTCACGCCGGACATGTCGTGCTACACCGATGAGATCTTCGGCCCGGTGCTCTCCGTGGTCCGGGTGCCCTCGCACGACGCGGCCCTGGACCTGGTCAACGCCAACCCGTACGGCAACGGCGTGGCCGTGTTCACCACCGAGGGCGGCGCCGCCCGCCGGTTCGTCAACGAGGTGACCGTCGGCATGGTCGGCGTCAACGTGCCGATCCCGGTGCCGATGGCCTACTACTCCTTCGGCGGCTGGAAGTCGTCACTGTTCGGCGACACGCACATGCACGGAACCGAAGGGGTGCACTTCTACACCCGGGGCAAGGCCGTGACCTCCCGCTGGCCCGAGCCAGGCCCGGGCACGGTCAGCCTCAAGTTCCCCGTGAACAACTAGGCGCGCCGCGTGAAACACGCTGTCGACGTCGGGCCGTTCGACGAGCTGGCCGATGCCCGGGTACTGGCCGACCTCGCGGCCGCCGCGGACGGCCGGGGCTGGGACGGCTTCTTCCTCTGGGACCACATCGCCTACCGCGCGCCGGTGCGGGCGGTAGCAGATCCGTGGATCTCGCTGGCCGCCATCGCCTGCGCCACCAGCCGGGTGCGCCTCGGACCGATGGTCACGCCGCTGCCCCGCCGCCGCGTCCACAAGGTGGCCAGGGAGACGGCCACGCTCGACCGGCTGAGCGCGGGACGCCTCACCCTCGGGGTCGGGCTCGGTGTCCCGCGCAACGGCGAGCTTGAGCCGTTCGGCGAGGTCATCGACGCGCGGCAGCGCGCTCACCTGCTCGACCAGGGGCTCGACGACCTGACCAGGTACTGGGCCGGACAGTTCGAGCCGGTCCCGGTGCAGCAGCCCCGGATCCCGGTGTGGGTGGCGGCGGAGTGGCCGCACCGGCGGCCCGTCCGGCGCGCGGCGCGCTGGGACGGCCTGTTCCCCACTGGCCTGCCGGGCCCGGAGGCGCTGGCCGAGTTGGCCCGCGAGGTCCGCGAGGCGCGGCCCGGCGGCGACCCGTTCGACCTGATCGTGGGGATCGCGCCCGGCGATGATCCGCAGCCGTGGGCGCAGGCGGGCGCCACCTGGCTGGTCACCGACCTCGGGATGAACCCCACCCTGGCCGAGGTGCGCGAGGTGATCGACGCGGGTCCGCGACCGGGCTGATCCGGGCCGGTTTTCCCGAACGGCTCCGGCCGGCCCCGGTTGCCGGGCGCCGGAGTTGCCTGTGCTCAGCGCTCCGCGTCGACCGTTGCCGCGGATGTCTGCGCGTTCCCGGCCAGGAACTCCTCGCTGATCTGCTTGGGCCCGAACGGCCAGGAACGCTCGGCGCGCGCCCAGATGAGGAAGGCGATGATGCCGGCCGCGGTCCAGATGAGCATGATCCTGATGGCGGCCCACCCCGACGCCTGGAAGATGTAGACCCAGCCGATCAGCGCGAGCTGGCTCGGCACCGGGTACAGCCACTGCCGGTACGGGCGGCGCAGCCCGGGCTGCTTGCGCCGCAGGATGAACAGCGCGACGATCTGCCCGATGAACTGCACCCAGATGACCAGGGCGATCAGCGCATTGATCACCGTGGTCAGCGAGAAGAACGACGCGACCGCGGTGACCAGGCCCATGACCAGCAGCGAGATGTGCGGGAAGCGCAGCCGCGGGTGCAGGCGGCCGAACGGGCTGAAGAACAGCCGCTCCCGCGCGGCGCTGAACGGCAGCCGGGACGCGCCGAGCAGCCCGGTGAAGACCGAGGCGAATGCCGTCCAGATGATCAGGATCGTGATGGTAGCGGCGCCCGCCCCGCCCCAGACGTGGTGCAGCAGGTCGCTGCCGATCGACGTGGACTTCTCCGCCTGCTGCCAGGGGATCACGCCGATCGTGCCGATGTTCATGGACAGGTCGATGACCAGCACCGCCACGATCGAGATGATGATCGACCGCGGGATCACCCGGCCGGGGTCGCGGACCTCGTCGCCCAGGTAGGCGATCGTGTAGTAGCCGAGTAGTCGTAGATCGCCAGCGTGAGAGCGGCCCCGAGCCCGGTCCAGAACGCGCCCGCGCCCAGGTCGAAGGCCCCGTGCGGGAAGCTGAACGCCAGGCTGGCGTGGAAGTGCGAGTAGGCGGCTATCAGGTAGAGCACCACGGTGACGATCATGCCCGCCCACACAGGCCCATGGCCCGGATGAACCCACGGGGTTCTGCCGCCGTTGCCTGCGACCGTCCGCGTGTTGTCATCGTCACCCTCCGTGTTGAGGCCAGGCCTCTCCACTTCCCCGGGTGCCGCGGAATGAACATCGGGACCTGACGCTGGCCGGGATCCGGCGCGGACCTGCGCCGTTACGGCTGGAGCACGGCCTTGACGGGATGCGAAGCCCCGTCCATGAGCTCGGTGAAGATCTGCGCGCCCGCCGACAGCGGGTACCGGGAGGCCCAGGTCAGGTCCCACCCGCCCAGCAGCCCGCCGGCCTCGGCAAACTCCTGGTCGGAGTAGGCGAACGAGCCGATCACCCGCTTCTCGCTGCGGACCAGTCCGGCCGCGTCGTAGCCGGGCTCCGCGTCGGCCAGCCCGAGCCATACGGCGAGCCCGCCCGGGCGCTGCCGGTCCACCGACTGGGCCCGGGTGGCCGCCAGGCCGACCGCGTCGAAGATGATGTCGAACTCACCCTCGAGCCGGGTGCTCGCGGCCACCGCGCCCAGCCGCCGGGCGATGGCCAGCCGGGCCGGCGACAGGTCGGTCACGTGCACCCGGCGCGCCCCGTTGGACAGCGCGACCAGCAGGCAGAACAACCCGATGGCCCCGCACCCGATGACCCCGACACGCGGGTTCTTCGTCGGCGGCGAGGCGCTCGCGGCCCGGTTCCAGGCGTGCACGGCGTTGGCGGCCGGCTCGATCAGCGCCGCGATGTCCAGCGGCAGGCCAGGCGGGACCGGCCGGACCGCGGACTGCGGCACCGCCACCCGGTCGGCGAACCCGCCGGGCCGGTGCACGCCGATGATCTGCCGGTGTCCGCAGATCTGGCGCTGACCGGACCGGCACAGGCGGCACCGGCCGCAGGACAGGATGGGGTTGACGACCACCCGGTCGCCCTGCTCGGTGACGCCGGCGAACTCGTGCCCCATGATTAGCGGCGGCTGGCGGAACCCGGGGGTCCGGGCCCCGTGCAGTTCGCTGCCGCAGATGCCGACCGAACGCACGTGGATCAGGCGCTCGTCCGCGCTGACCAGCGGCTCGGGTTCATCGCGCAGTTCGACGGCGCCCGGGGCGACCAGGACGAGGGCCTTCACTGCCACCTCCGATATCGGGCCGGTTTCAGCCGCGGAAAGGATAAGCCGGCAGGCCGGCCACGCCGGCCGGGCCGAGGTAGAGCGCACCCTCGGCCGCGCCCGGCCCGGCCGCCGCCGTGACGTACAGCAGATCCAGCCCGGGCCCGCCGAACGCGCAGCTCGTCACGTTCACGTGCGGGACCTCCACCACCTGGTCAAGCCGCCCGGCCGCGTCGTAGCGGTGCACCGCGGAGCCGCCCCACAGCGCCACCCAGACGCCGCCCTCGGCGTCGACGGCCAGACCGTCCGGCATGGCGTCGGCGGACGGCAGGCGGGCGAACGGCCTCCGGCCCCCGATCGCGCCGCCGGCCGGGTCGTAGTCGAAGACGTCGACTCTGCGGGTGGGGGAGTCCACGTAGTACATCAGCTGCTCGTCCGGGCTCCAGCCGATGCCGTTGGAGATCGTCACGTCGGCGACGATCAGGGTGACGACGTGATCGGGATCCAGCCGGTACAGCGCGCCTGCTCCCGGCGCGTCGTCTTCGGCCTTGGTCCCGGCGAAGAACCGGCCGGCCCGGTCGCAGGCCCCGTCGTTCATCCGGTTATCCGGCCGGTCCGGCTCCACGCCGGCGAGCGCGCTGGTCTGCCCGGTCGCGAGGTCCAGCGCGGCGAACCCGTCCCGGACCGCCAGCACCAGCCCGCCGCCGGCCCGCCCGGCGACCGCCCCCACCGGCTGCCCGGCCTCCCAGGTGCGCTGCTCACCCGACCCGTCGAGGAAGTGCACCCGCCCGGCCGGGATGTCCACCCAGTACACCCCGCCCGCCGCAGCATCCCAGTGCGGCCCCTCAGGCAGCGTGCCCGCCGCAACCGGCACCCGCTCCAGCGTCCAGGCCATGTGCTCGCCTCCAGCTAATTCCGTATGACGGAATGTGGTTCCAGTCTGATGGACGTGCTTCAGCCCGTCAAGACGCTGCATCGTCGGTGGGTGCCGAGGCACGCACTCGGATTTCCGGCCCGTCGGCTATGCCGAATGCCGGAAATCCGAGCACCTGCCCCGGCACTGTCAGGCCCGGGGTTATTGATCTGTTGCACAGTGTCTGGAGCACTGGCTTGCACAGCCGGCGTTCGGCGCAGCCGACAGCCGGATGGGCGAGCGAGTGTTCCAGGCGCGCCGTGGTTTTTAAAAGCATCCCTGGGTTCGGCGCCGCCGTCAGCCGGGGTGCGGGGCGGTGAGGGGGCGCGCCTCGGACCATTCGGCCAGGCTGCGGCGCAGGAACTCGCCCAGCTCGGCCAAGCGGTCGGCGCCGGCCCGGCTGCCGAGCACGGTCACGCTCACCGCGGCGGCGGGGACATCACGGCCGAGGAAGATCGGCACCGCGACGCACCGGACGCCGGCCTCGTTTTCCTCCATGTCGAGCGCATAGCCGTGCTGGCGGACCGCCCTCAGCTCAGCGGCCAGCCGGGGCACCGCCGTGATCGTGCCCGGCGTGCGCTGGATCAGCGGCTGGTACCGGGCCGCCCACTCGCCCAGCGCCCCGTCGGCGGGATACGTCCAGGCCAGCAGGGCCTTGCCGACGCCGGTGGCGTACGCGGGGTTGCGGCCGCCGATGACCGACGTGAGCTTGATCGAGTGCGAGGCCTCGACCTTGTCCTGGTAGACGATCTCGCCCCCGTCGAGGACGGCCATGTGCGTGGTCTCGTTCAGCGCGGCGGCCAGCCGGGCCAGGTACGGGTGGATGAGCGCGCGCAGGTCGAGCGCGTCGGAGAACCTGAACGCGGTGGCGAGCAGCTCCGTGCCCAGGAAGTACGGGCCGCCCGGCTCCGGCTGGGACACGAACCTGCGGTACTTCAGGGCGGCGAGGATACGGTGCAGCGAGCTCTTCGGCACCTGCAGCCGGCTGGCCAGCTCGTCCAGCGACAGCCCGCGCGGAGCCCCGCTGATCACGGTCAGCACGCGCAGCGCGCGATCGATGCTGGCCACCGGGGATTCGGTCATCCTTCGCCTCGCTCGCGCCGCGGTCTGTTCTATCATTCCGCCATGCGGAATCATAGACCATGTACCGGAGCAGGTCGCGGATGCGCGGACTAGCGGGCAAGCGGGTCCTGGTCAGCGGGGGCAGCAGCGGGATCGGCCTGGCCGCCGCGCGCCGGTTCCTCGAGGAAGGCTGTCGCGTGTTCGTCGCGGGCCTGGACGCGGCCGAGGTGAGCCGGGCCGTGGCCGGCCTGCGCGATCTCGGCGACATCGCCGGGACCGGCTGCGACGTCAGCCGCGAGGCCGATGTCGCGGACATGATCGAGGCGGCCTGGCGCGCGCTGAGCGGGGTGGACGTGCTGATCAATAATGCGGGTACTGCCCAGCGCCGGCCGTTCCTGGAGATCACGCCGGCCGATTGGGACCGGATCCTCGCGGTGAACCTGCGGGGCATGTTCCTGGTCGCGCGGGCGGTCGCCGCCCGGATGACGGAGCAGGGCCGCGGCGGGGTCATCGTCAACATGTCCTCGACCAACGGGATCGCGGGCGAGGAAAACTACGCCCACTACAACGCGTCCAAGGGCGGCGTGCTGCTGCTGACCAAGACCATGGCGGTGGAATTGGGCGGCCAGGGCATCCGGGTGAACGCGCTGTGTCCCGGGTTCATCAGCACCCCGCTGAACGCGGCCATCGCCGCCGGCCTCGGCGGTCCCGAGTTCGAGGCCGAGTATGCCCGGCAGCGGATCCCGCTCGGCCGGCCCGGGCGGGCCGAGGAGGTGGCCGCGGCCTACGCGTTCCTCGCCTCGGACGACGCGTCTTTCATCCACGGCACCGGCCTGGTCATCGACGGCGGCCAGCTCGCGGTGATGTAGCCGGATCAGAAGAACGTGTGCACCGCGTCCACCACGCGGTAGTCGTCATCGGTCACCGGGATCACCCGCCACTTGTCGAACGCGGTGCACGGGTGCGAGATGCCCAGGCAGACCAGGTCCCCGGGGGCGAGCGCTGAGTCGCCCGGCACGCTCAGGTAGGCGTGGTGGTCATCCAGCTTACGGATTCGCATGCCCTCCGCCCTGGCCTGCCGGCCGCCCGGGCGGCCGATCCGGAGCGGCACCGGCATGCCCTGGTCGAAGGACGTATCCCGCCGCCCCGCGCAGAGCAGCGCGAGCTCCGGCTCGGGCCGCGACAGCACCTGGGCCCACAGCTCGAGCGCGGGCACCAGCGCGGGGCCGGTCCGCCCGGGGCTGCCCGCTGCTCCAGGCGTGAGGCCGGCGTACAGGCCGTGGTCGTGCACGATGTAGGCACCGCTGCGCAGCACGACCCGGTATCCCGGGCCCGCCCGGGTCAGCTCCGCCGCCACCACGTCGAAGAACCCGCTCCCCCCCGCGGTGAGGATGAAGTCGTCGGGGTCGCAGGCCATCGGCCGCAGCCGCTGGCCCAGCCCGCGCAGGTCCCGGCAGAACGCGGCCACGGCCTCCAGCGTGCCGGGGTCGCAGTCGTGACCGAGGCCACCCTCATAGCCGGCCGCGCCTGCCAGCCTGAGCGAGCCCGCCGAGACGACCGCCGAGGCCACCTCGACCGCCTGCGGGATCGTCCGGCAGCCGGTCCGCCCGCCCGGGAAGCCCAGCTCGACCAGGACCGGCAGCGGCCGCCGCGGCGGGCGGGCGCTGAGCTCGGTGTCCAGCAGCCGGACGCCGTCGATGCTGTCCGCGTACACGTAGCAGTCGAAATCGGGGTCGGCGGCCAGCTCGGCCGCCAGCCAGGCGAGGCCGGCCCGGTCGGTCAGCTCGTTCGCGAGCAGGATCCTGGGGATGCCGAACGACCGGTAGACGCGCATGTGGCCGGCCGTGGCGGCGGTCACCGCCCAGGCCCCGGCCGCGAGCTGACGCGCCATGAGCTGGGGCGCCATCGGGGTCTTGCCGTGTGGCGCCAGGTCCACCCCGGCGGCCGCGCAGTAGGCGGCCATGGCGTCGATGTTCTGCCGCAGCGCGGACTCCCGCAGCACGAGCACGGGCATCGTGAACGCGCCGCCGAACAGGCTGGGCCGCCGCGAGGCCAGCTCGGCCGCGCTCACCGGCGCGCCGCCGCCGAACCCCTTGTCGCAGCCGGTGATGGGCCGTTCCCGCAGGCCGGCGAGCGCGGCGTCGAGCCGGCCCGGCAGCCGCGGGACCGCAGGATCGGTCATCACAGCCCGGCGAAGGCTTCCTCCAGGATGGTCAGCCCCTCGTCGAGCAGGTGCTCGGGGATGACCAGCGGCGGCAGGAACCGCAGCACGTTGCCGAACGTCCCGCAGGTCAGCACCATCAGCCCGGCCGAGTGGCAGGCCGCGGCGACCTTCCCGGCGGCCGCCGGGTTGGGCTTGAGGCCGCCCGGCTCGACCAGCTCGATCGCGAGCATCGCCCCGCGCCCCCGCACGTCGGCGATCACCGGGTACTTTTCGGCCAGCGCGTGCAGCCTGGGCAGCATGATCTCGCCGATCCGCCGGGCCCGGCCCGCCAGGTTCTCCGACTCCATGGTGGCGATCGCGCCCAGCGCGGCCGCGCAGGCGACCGGGTTCCCGCCGTAGGTGCCGCCGAGCCCGCCGACGTGGACCGCGTCCATCAGCTCCGCGCGTCCGGTGACGCCCGCCAGCGGCAGCCCGCCGGCGATGCCCTTGGCCGTGGTGACGAGGTCGGGGACCACACCCTCGTGCTCGCACGCGAACCAGTCGCCGGTGCGGCAGAACCCGCTCTGAATCTCGTCGGCGATCAGCACGATGCCGTGCGCGCGGCAGAATTCCGCCAGGCCGGGCAGGAAGCCGTCCGGCGGGACGATGAAGCCGCCCTCGCCCTGGATCGGCTCGATGATCACGGCGGCCACGTTCTGCTCGCCGACCTGGGTGTGAATCAGCCCGGTGACCACGTCCAGGGCCTCGGCGGCGCAGCGCTCAGGGCCGCCGGGCCAGCGCAGCGGGTAGGCCATCGGCACCCGGTACACCTCGTTGGCGAACGGGCCGAACCGGTGCTTGTACGGCATGTTCTTCGCGGTCAGCGCCATGGTCAGGTTGGTGCGCCCGTGGTAGGCGTGGTCGAACGCCACCACGGCCTGCCGCCCGGTGGCGTGCCGGGCGATCTTCACCGCGTTCTCGACCGCCTCCGCGCCCGAGTTCACCAGGATCGACCGCTTGTCGTGGTCGCCGGGTGTGCGCCGGGCCAGCTCCTCGCAGACCTCCACGTAGACCTCGTACGGCGTGACCATGAAACAGGTGTGGGTGAACTTGGCCACCTGCTTGGTGACGCCGTCCGCCACCCGTGGCGCGCTGTTGCCCACCGAGACCACGGCGATACCGGACCCGAAGTCGATCAGCGAGTTGCCGTCCGCGTCCACCAGCACGCCGCCGCCGGCCCCCGTGATGAACACCGGCAGCACGCTGCTGACTCCGCGGGCCACGGCGCGCTCCCGCCGTTCGAGCAGGGCCCGGGACGCGGGACCGGGGATCTCGGTCACCAGCCTGCGTCGCTGGGGTAGGTCCGGGCCTGCGGCGAGAGGGCTCTGCTCTGTCATAACGCTGACAATAGGCCACCATGGGGTGATGACCGCACCGACATCACCGTCCGGCCCCGTGCGCCCGGGGTCATCATCGTTCGCATCCGCGTGGCGGCGGGCGCACCTGACCTCCGACGAACGCCGCGCCCGGGGCCAGGTCGCCCGGACTCAGGTCCCGCGCTCGAGCCACGGGCGATGGGAACCGGCCGCGGACCGCCCGGACCCGATCGCGCTGCTCGAAGAGCAGGCACAGACCCGGGTGCCGGACCTCGTCCCGATCCGGTACGGGCGAATGCTCGTCTCGCCGTTCACGTTCTACCGGGGCGCCGCGCTGATCATGGCGGCCGACCTGGCCGCGACCCCGGTCTCCGGGGTGAGCGTGCAACTGTGCGGCGACGCTCACCTGTCCAACTTCGGCCTGTTCGGCTCGCCCGAGCGGCGCATGCTGTTCGACATCAACGACTTCGACGAGACCCTTCCCGGTCCGTGGGAGTGGGACATCAAGCGGCTCGCGGCCAGTTTCGAAATCATGGGACGCGACCGCGGCTTCACCCCCGGCGACCGGCGCGCGATCGTCATGGCCGGGGTGCGGGAGTACCGGGACCGCATCCGCCAGGCCGCCGGGGCGGGCACCCTGGACGCGTGGTATGACCACCTGGAAGCCGGGATGCTGCTCAAGCTGATCCGCCGGGAGGTGCGGGTCAAGCGGGTCGGCAAGCGCGAAGGCCGGGCGACCGAGGAGATGGTGGCGAAGGCGCGGACTCGTGACAGCACGCGGGTGTTCGCCCGGCGGGCCGACGAGATCGGCGGTGAGCTGCGCATCGTCGCCGACCCGCCGGTCATCATCCCGATCGAGGACATTATCCAGCCGGGGTCGGAATGGGAGGACCCGGCTCCGCTGATCAAGAAGCTGCTCAGCACCTACCGGCGCACGCTCGGCCATCAGCATCACCCGCTGGAGGAGTACCGCTACGTCCACGCCGCCTACAAGATGGTGGGCGTGGGCAGCGTGGGCACCCGGTGCTACATCATGCTGATGGTGGGCCGCGACGAAAACGACCCGCTGTTCCTGCAGGTCAAGGAGGCGCAGGCCTCCGTGCTCGAGCGCTTCCTCGGCGCGAGTCCCTACCCGCACCACGGCCAGCGCGTGGTGACGGGCCAGCGGCTGATGCAGGCGGCGAGCGACATCTTCCTGGGCTGGATCCGCATCAGGGGCCTGGACGGGATGACCCGCGACTACTACGTGCGGCAATTTCACGACTGGAAGGGCAGCGCGGACACCGACACCATGCTCGTGCCCGGGGCGACCGTGTACTCACGGATCTGCGGGGCGACCCTGGCCCGGGCGCACGCCCGGTGGGGCGACCGCATCGCCATCGCCTCCTACCTGGGCAAGGCGGACAACTTCGACCGGGCGATCGCGGAATTCGCCGCCGTCTACGCCGACCAGAACGAGCGCGACTACGAGGCGTTCACCGCCGCCGTCAGCTCGGGCCGGCTGGCGGCGCGCACCGGCGTGTAGCCGGCTCAGACGTACTCGTGCCGCCGCAGCCACATGAGGCTGAACCACCCCCAGATCGGCGGCAGGTAGGCGCTGAACAGCCGCTGGATGAACACCGCAGCCGTGGCATCGACCTCGGGGATGCCCGCGGCGGTGAGGCCGAGGATCAGGCCGGCCTCGACCACGCCCATGCCGCCCGGCACCGGGGCAACGCCCCCGATGATCGATGCCAGCGTGATCACGAGGATCAGCGCGGGCAGGCTGAGATGGTCGCCGAAGGCCCGCAGCGACGCGCCGAGGGCGAGGGCCACGGCGATCTGGCCGCCGACGGCGCCGCCGAGCAGCTGGGCCACCTTGACCGGCGAGGTCGCGACCGACCGGGCATTGCCCCATATGTTGAGCAGCCACGGGCGGAGCTTGGCGCCGGCCAGCCGGCGGAGCTTGGGGATGCCGAGCACCACGCCGATCAGGATGCCGGCGGCGACCACGGCGATGAGGATCAGCCAGACCACGTGGTCGGCCCCGGCGGTGGGGTGGGTCTCGAGGTCGAGCGTGCCCCAGGCCAGCGGGAGGGAGATGAGGAACAGCACGGTCTTGATGACCCAGCTCGCGGACGTGACCGCCGCGCTCGAGCTGAGCGCCACCGACGCGTCGTAGCCCTGCTGCTGGAAGAACCGCACCCGGGTGCCGAAGATGGCCGCCGTGCCGCCCGCCAGCCCGCTGAAGCTGTTGGCGATCTCCAGGGCCAGCACCCGGACGAACGGCAGCTCACCGGCCACGCTGCCCATGTCCTCGACGGCCGATCCGGCGAACGCCAGCTGGGCCAGGATGAACGCGGCGATGACCCACAGCCAGTCGGCGCCGATGATCGTGTCAAACGACTGCGTCACGTCGATGAGCACGCCGATCAGCGCCCACCCGCCGATCAGCGTCCCGACGATCAGGATCAGGTTCGTCCAGCTGATCCGCCGCGGCTCGGCCAGCTTGGGCAGCTCGATCGACTCGGCCCTGGCTGCCTGCTCCCGCACCTGGTCGAGCAGCTTCTTGTGGCCCCGCAGGTCGCGAACCAGGATCGGGTCCAGCCCGGCCCGGCGCAGGTGCTGCAGCACGCCGGTCAGGACCTCGGCGCTCAGGCACCGGGACGCCGCCGCGGCCGCCCGCTCCGCGCCCACCACCACGGCCGCCGCGGCGATCGCGCTGGCCAGGTCGCGGTCGAGCTGGTACGCGCTGGCCTGCGACGTGGCGCTGCGGTAGTTCGTCAGCGCGGCGGTCTGGGCGACCGGGTCGACCACCACGGTGTCGCCGCTGATCTCCCCGTGAGCCAGGCGCGCGGCCCGCAGCGTGAGCACCTGGCCGAGGAGGCTGTCCAGCACCCGGTCGGTCACGTCCTCGGGCCTGACGGCCGAGAGCATCGTCCCCGGCGGCAGCCGGCAGACGATCAGCGCGTCTCCGGAGGGCCCGGCGCGGCCCGCCTCGATGACCTCGGGCGCGGTGACCCCGGCCTGGCCGGCCCGCAGCGTCAGGTAGGCCTCGTGCTCCACCTGCTGCAGCCGGGTGAACGTGAGCGTGGGCCCGGAGTCCCGGTAGAAGAGGAACCGCCCGGTCTTGGCCAGCAGCTTCGCGTCGGCCGCATCTCGCCCGTAGACGGACACGCCGAGTTCCGGCGCCAGGCCGGCCGAGGCCGGCTCGAGGGTCGCGCCGTACCTGGCCACTCCCCACTCCTGGCGGCCTACCGGGTGCACGTTGGCGGCGGGTACCCCGAGTTCGCGCAGCAGCGCCGCCACGTCGGCGGTGGCGGGCAGCCCGAGCGGCGAGCCGAAGACCAGGTGGACCAGGGCCGTAACCCCCCAGCCGATGGCCAGGCTGCCGAGCACGTTGACCGGCAGCCCGTGCCCGCCGACCACCGACGCCAGGGCGGCCAGGGCGATGAACACCTCGACCAGTCGCTGCACCGGGCGGGCCAGGTAGGGCAGCGCCGCGGTGGCCACGGCCATGAAGATCGCAATCTGGAAGACCGGGAACCGGACGTAGTAGCCGGAGATGACCGTCCCGCTGCCGCGCCCGCCGTCGGCGCCGAGCAGCAGGATCAACAGCCCGGACACGGCCGCCGTGCCGGCCACGCTGACGCCGATGTCACGGGCCACCACCCAGCGCCGGGCGAGCAGGGCCAGCACGATGAGCGCGGCCGTTACCCCGAAGGATCCGGCGTCGTACACCACCGTGACCAGCCAGCTGATGCTGGACGGCGGGGGGTTGAGCACCCGGGTGATGGTCCGGTCCACCCGGTAGCCGTAGTGGATGATGAGCACGCAGCACAGCAGCCCGGCGGTGGCGGTCGCGAGCCGGACGCCGTCGCTGCCCCGCCGCCGTCGCTGGCCGTCGCCGACCGGGGCGAACACAAGCGAGCGCCACCGCTGCCAGCCGGCGGGCGCGACCGGGACCTGCGGCGGAGCGGTCGATGCCGCGATGCCGTCTCCCATCGCATCCACGGCCGCAGACTATCTGGCCGCGGCCGGTAATCGTGAGCAACACCGAGGGCAGAATGGCTGGATATGGAGATCGCACGGTCCATTGGCCTGTTCGTGGCCGCCGGCCTGGCCGAGATCGGCGGCGGCTACCTGGTGTGGCGCTGGCTGCGGGAGGGCGCGCCGTGGTGGGCCGGCCTCATCGGCGCGGCCATCCTGATCGGCTACGGCGTGATACCGACGCTGCAGCGCAGCAGCTTCGGCCGCGTCTACGCGGCCTACGGCGGCGTCTTCGTGATCATGAGCCTGCTGTGGGGCTGGGGCCTGGACGGGCACGCCCCGGACCGGTTCGACTGGATCGGCGCCGCCGTCGTGGCGGCGGGCGTCGGCATCATCTTCTTCACCCCCCGGCACTAGGCCATGCCGCGTGATCAGCCGGGCGTGTGCCCGTTCACAGTGGACAAGCCGGTCATGCGGCAGCGGTGGGAGCAGCTGACGTTCGTGCACTGGCCGTTCGACCCCGAGGTCGTGCAGCGGCTGCTGCCGGGCAGCCTGCGGCCGGATGTCTTCGACGGGGCGGCCTGGGTGGGCCTGGTGCCGTTCTTCATGCGGGTATCGACGGCGGGCGGCACCCGGCTGCCGTGGGTGTCGAATTTCTGCGAGACCAACGTGCGTACGTACGTCCGCGACCGCGAGGGACGCACCGGGATCTGGTTCCTGTCGCTCGACGCCGCACGGCTCGGCGCCGTCGGCGTGGCTCGCGCGACCTACCGCCTGCCCTATTTCTGGTCGGCGATGCGGCTGGCCGCGCGGGACGGGGAGACCAGCTACGCGTGCCGGCGGCTGTGGCCGGGCCCGCGCGGGACGACCAGCCGGGTCCGGGTCGGGGTCGGCGAGCCGTACCGCCCCGCCGACCTGGGCGACCTGGACCACTTCCTCACCGCGCGGTGGATCCTGTTCAGCGCGCGCGGCGCCAGGGAGCGGTTCGCCCGGGCGTGCCACCCGCCCTGGCCGCTGCATCGGGCCCAGGTCCGGGTTCTCGATGACCGGCTCGTGCCCGCCGCGGGGCTGCCACCGCCACCGGGCGAGCCGCTGGTGCACTACTCGCCGGGCGTTGAAGTCAGCATCGGGCGCCCGGAAGCCTACGGATAAGTGTCCGTAGTGAGAACATCTGTCCGTGGTGGGAACATGATGTCGTGCGTACCCAGGTTGGGATCGTCGGCGCCGGCCCGTCGGGGCTGCTGCTCTCGCACCTGCTGCACCGGCGCGGCATCGATTCGCTGGTGCTCGAGGCGCACAGCCGGGACTACGTGGAAAAGCGGGTCCGGGCCGGCGTGCTCGAGCAGGGGACGGTGGACACGCTCGTCGCGACCGGCCTAGGTGACCGGCTGCAGCGGGAGGGACTCGTCCACTACGGCATCGAGCTGAGGTTCGGCGGGCAGTCGCACCGCATCGCGTTCGAACGCCTGGTCCCCGGTCGCGCGGTCACCCTGTACGGCCAGCAGGAGGTGGTCAAGGACCTGATAGCGGCCCGGCTCGCGGTCGGCGGCCAGATCCTGTTCGAGGTGTCGGACGTGGTCCCCCAGGACATCGGGACCGACCATCCGGCGATCGCCTTCACCCGCGGGGAAAGGCACCGGCTCGATTGCGATTTCATCGCCGGCTGCGACGGGTTTCACGGTGTCTGCCGGCCGGCCATCCCGGACGGCGCGCTGACCGTGTTCGACCGCGAGTACCCGTTCGGCTGGCTCGGCGTGCTTGCCGCCGTGCCGCCATCGACGCAGGAGCTGATCTACGCGCACAGCGACCGCGGCTTCGCGCTGCACAGCATGCGCGGCCCGGCCCTCAGCCGGTTCTACCTGCAGGTCGAGCCGGATGAGGACCTCGACAAGTGGCCGGACGAGCGGTTCTGGGACGAGCTGCGGGCGCGGCTGGAAACCGTGCCCGGGTGGCGGCTGCAGACCGGCCCGGTGCTGGAGCGGGTCATGGCCCCGATGCGGAGCTTCGTGGCCGAGCCGATGAGGTACGGGCGCTTGTACCTGGCCGGGGACGCGGCGCACATCGTCCCGCCCACCGGCGCGAAGGGCCTGAACCTGGCCGCCTTCGACGTGAGGGTGCTGACCGAGGCGCTGGCCGCCTGGTACGCCGACGGCAGCACCGCGCTGCTCGACGACTACTCCGGCACCTGCCTGCGACGGGTCTGGCGGGTACAGCAGTTCTCCTGGTGGATGACCACGCTGCTGCATACCTTCGCCGGCCACGACGGCTACGACCGCCGGCTGCAGCGATCCCGCCTGGAGTACGTGTGCAGCTCGCAGGCCGCCGCCACCTCGCTGGCCGAGAACTACGTGGGGCTGGCGCATGTCTGACGCCGGCGGCCTGTTCGCGGGGATTTTCGCCCGCGGCGAGGTGGACACCGGCGAGACCGCCTGGCTGCAGGCCATGCTGGACACCGAGGCCGCGCTGGCCCGCGCGCTGGAACGGGCCGGGCTGGCGGCCGAGGGCGCGGGGGCCGCGGTCACCGCCGCCGCGGTGGCGGGCAACTTCGATCCCGGCGAGCTCGGCCGGCAGGCCGCGCTGACCGGCAACCCGGTTCCCGCCCTGGCCCGCGCGCTGGCCGCCAGGCTCCCCGCGGCCGCGGCCGCGGCCGTGCACCAGGGCGCGACCAGCCAGGACATCATGGACACGGCGATGATGTTGCTGGCGCGCAACGGGACCGACGCCGTGCTCGGCAGCCTCTCGGATGCGAGCGGGGCGGCGGCGGCGCTCACGGCCGAGCACGAGGAAACGATGATGATCGGCCGAACGCTGTTGCAGCAGGCCGTCCCCGTGACGTTCGGCCTGGTCGCGGCCGGCTGGATGACCGGTCTGGACGAGGCCAGGAGGACGCTGGCCGGGGTGCGGCGCGAGCGGCTGGCGGTTCAGTTCGGCGGGGCGGCGGGCACGCTGGCTGCGCTCGGGACGGCCGGGCCGCAGGTGGCGGCGCTGCTGGCCGGCGAGCTGGGCCTGGCCGAGCCCGCGCTGCCCTGGCACACCAGCAGGCTGCGGATCACCGAACTCGCCGCGGCGCTGGCCGGGGCCTGCGCCGCCGCCGGCAAGATCGCGCGCGACGTGACCCTGCTGGCCCAGACCGAGGTCGCCGAGGTCCGCGAGGGCGCCGAGCCGGACGGCCCTGGCCCGCGGCGCGGCGGCTCCTCGGCGATGCCGCACAAGCGGAACCCGGTCGCCGCGATCGCCGTCCTCGGCTGCGCCCGGCAGGCGCCCGGCCTGCTGGCCACGCTGACGGCATCCGCCGAGCAGGAGCATCAGCGGGCGGCCGGCGCCTGGCACGCCGAATGGCAGCCGCTGACCCGGCTGCTCCACCTGACCGGCTCGGCCGCGGCCTGGTGCGCGGAGCTGCTGGCCGGCCTGGAGGTCGATGCCGCGGCGATGCGCGCGAACCTAGACGACGCCGGCGGGCTGCCGCTGGCCGAGCACGTGACGACGGTGCTCGCGCCGCGGCTCGGCCGGCAGGCCGCGCACGACCTGGTCGCCGGGGCGGCCGCCAGGTCCGGGCGCACCGGCCGGCCGTTCCGGGACGAGCTGGCCAGCGCGGTGGCCGGGTCCAGCTCCGGCGCGGCCATCGGGCCGGAGGAGATCGACGCCGCCCTGGACCCCAGGGGTTATCTGGGCGCAGCCGGCCAGTTCGTCCGCCGGGCCCTGGACGCGCATCAGGACTGCGAGCGCGCGCTCGCCAATCCGCGCTAGTCAGTCCGGGGTCGTTCGGGAACAGACAGCGCGCGCAGGCAGACGGCGTAGCAGAGCGCTGCGACGCAGGCGGCTATCGCCATCCCCATCGACGAGCCGTTCTGCCCGTCGCTCAGGAAAGAGACTCCGCTGCCCGCGGCGGCGACGATGGCGAGCAGGCCGACCGCCGAGACCACGATCACGACGCGGTGCCTGGCCAGGATGGCCCGGACCAGCAGATCGATCGCGGCGATGATCAGAAGCAGCCCGAGCACCGCGTGCAGCGCGAGCAGCGGGCCGTTCGAGAAGGCCTCGCTCACGCCGCCCTTGGCCGGCGTGATGTAGAGGTTCACCCCGACGCCCAGCGCGATCTGGATGATGATCAGGACCAGGGCGCCCATGCTGGCACCGCGTAGTCGGCCCAGTGCCCGCGCCGAGCCGGCGGCCGCCGCTCGGTGGGTGCTGCCCGTGCCGGTCACACCGGGAGTGTACCGGGCGGCAGCACGTCACCCCCTGACCCCTATCGTCGGCGTCATGCAGACAGGGAGGAGAACCCCATGACCGATCCGGAACGGGCACGAGAAGGCATGGCGGTCCGCCGGGCCGTGCTCGGGGACGATCACGTCGACCGCGCGGTCGCGGGCACGACACCGTTCACGGCCCCGTTCCAGGACCTGATAACCCGGTACGCATGGGGCGAGATCTGGTCCCGCCCGGGGCTGTCCCGGGCCGAGCGCAGCATGATCACCCTCACCGCGCTCGCCGTGCTCAGGCAGGAGCAGGAACTGGCCACGCACGTGCGGGCCGCGCTGCGCAACGGCCTGTCGCCGGAGCAGATCCAGGAGGTGCTGCTGCAGGTGGCCGTGTACGCCGGGGTCCCGGCCGCCAACCGCGCATTCGCTGTCGCGCAGGCGGTACTCGCCGCGGAAGGGCCGGATGAGTAGCGTACGTACGGGCGCATGCCGCACGAAGGCGCGAGGCGAACACGAGGCGGGAGGCCATGGCGGCACACGCGGAGCCAGCCCAGGCCGCGGGCTACACCGCTGACGAGATGATGACGGTCGCGGCCTCGCGTGCCCTGCGGGGCCGCACGACCTGCTTCGTCGGCATCGGCCTGCCGAGCGCGGCCGCCAACCTGGCCCGGGCCACGCACTCTCCTCAGCTCGTGCTGATCTACGAATCGGGCACGATCGGGACCAAGCCCGACTGGCTGCCGCTGTCGATCGGCGACGGCGTCCTGGCGGAGACGGCGGACTCGGTAGTCAGCGTGCCGGAGATCTTCAACTACTGGCTGCGACCGGGGCGGATCGACGTCGGGTTCCTCGGCGCGGCCCAGATCGACAAGTTCGCGAACATCAACACCACGGTCATCGGGGCCGACTATGCCGAGCCCAAGACCAGGCTGCCGGGCGCGGGTGGCGCACCGGAGATCGCGGCGTCGTGCCGGGAGGCGATCGTAGTGACCAGGCAGACCAGGAGGTCCTTCGTCGACCGGGTGGACTTCGTCACGTCCGTCGGCTTCGGCTCCGGCCCTGGTGACCGGGCCCGGCTCGGGCTCACCGGCGCCGGGCCGCGGAAGGTCATCACCGACCTTGGGATTCTCGAGCCCGGCCCGCGGACCTGCGAACTGATGCTGACCGCCCTATATCCCGGTGTGTCGCCCGCGGACGTGCGCGCAAATACCGGCTGGGAGCTCCTCGTGGCCACCACCCTGGATACGATCCCCCCGCCCACCCCGGCCGAGTTGACCGCCCTGCGCAACTTGGGGACGGGCCGGTGAGCACCGCCGTGCCGCACCAGGGCGACACGTTCACGCTGCGGCCCTATCAGCGGCCCCGCGGGGTGCACCCGCCGGCCGACTTCCCGCCGTACCGGTCCTCGGCGCTGCGCGCGCCGCACCGGCCCCCGGTCCTGTTGCCGCACCGGCTGACCGAGATCACCGGGCCGCTGCTCGGCGAGGACCGGGTGCGGCCCGCCGACGCCGACCTGACCACCCAGCACCCGGGCGAGCCGCAGGGGGAGCGGATCATCGTCACCGGCCGGGTGCTGGACAGCGACGGGCAGCCGGTGCGCCGCGGCCTGGTCGAGATCTGGCAGGCCAACGCGGCCGGCCGGTACCGCCACCAGGCCGACCAGCACCCGGCGCCGCTCGATCCGAACTTCACCGGGGTCGGCCGGTGCATCACCGACGATGAGGGCCGGTACGGGTTCGTCACGATCAAGCCCGGCGCGTACCCGTGGCGCAACCACCACAACGCCTGGCGCCCGGCGCACATCCACTTCTCGCTATTCGGCTGGTCGTTCACGCAGCGCCTGATCACCCAGATGTACCTGCCCGGCGACCCGCTGCAGCCACTAGACCCCGTGCTCGACTCGGTACCCAGCGAGCAAGGCCGGCAGCGGCTGGTCGCCCAGCTCGACATCGCCCGCACCGAGCCGGAGTGGGCCCTCGCCTACTCCTGGGACATCGTGCTGCGCGGCCGCGAGGCCACGCCGTTCGAGACCGGGGAGGAGGGCCGGTGACTCGCCTGCCTGTCACCCCGTCGCAGACCGTGGGGCCGTTCTTCGCCATCGGCCTGCCCTGGACCGACGGGCCGTACATCGTGCCGGAGGGGACCTCGGGCGCGATCACCATCGGGGGATTCGTCCTCGATGGAGTGGCGGAGCCGGTCCCCGACGCGCTGGTCGAGACGTGGCAGGCCGCCCCGGACGGGAGCTTCGGCCACCCCGATGACCCGCGGCCGGATGCTCGGGGGAGCGCCCTCACGACCGCCGCCTTCCGCGGGTTCGGCCGCTGCCCCACCGGGCCGGACGGCAGGTACCGGATCGTCACGCTGCGCCCGGCCGCGCTGCCCTACGGGGACGGCCGGACCGAGGCACCGCACCTGGACGTGTCCGTGTTCGCGCGCGGGCTGCTCGACCGGGTCGTGACCAGGATCTACTTTCCCGACGAGGAAGCGGCCAACGCCGCCGACCCGGTACTGTCCGCGCTGCCCGAACGGGGCGGGCGGGACACCCTGATCGCCATCGCCGACGGCGGCGGGCGGTTCCGGTTCGACATCCGCCTGCAGGGCGAGGGCGAGACGGTCTTCTTCGATGTCTGACGCGCTCCGCCTGACCGCATCGCTCGAAGGCAGCGACCGCCAGCCGGTACTCGTGCTGGGGAACTCGCTCGGCACCTCCCGGGATGTCTGGGGCCCGCAGGTGCCGGCGCTGGCCGCGCGCTTCCGGCTGCTGCGCTTCGAGTTGCCGGGGCACGGCGCGCGGCCCCGCGACGTGCCGCCGGGCCCGTACCGCCTCGCCGACCTGGGCTCGGCCGTGCTCGACCTGCTGGATCGGCACCACGTCGACCGGGTGTGCTACGCCGGGATCTCACTCGGCGGCATGATCGGCATGTGGCTGGCGGCGCACGCGCCCGCCCGGATCGCCGCGCTCGGCCTGTGCTGCACGTCCGCCTGCCTGCCGCCGGCCTCGGGCTGGCTGGCCCGCGCCGCGCGGGTCCGCGCGGACGGGATGGCGGCGATCACCGAGCAGGTGCTGGGTCGCTGGTTCACCCCGCCGTTCCTGCGGTCCTCCCCCCCGGCGGCGGCGCTGGCCGCGGCGATGCTGGAAAGCACCGATCCGGAGGGCTACGCGGGCTGCTGCGAAGCGATCGCCGCGATGGACCTGCGCCCGGTGCTCGCCTCGATCACCGCGCCGACCCTGGTCATCGCGGCCAGCGAGGATCCGGCCACGCCGCCGGCCCACGGCGCGCTGATCGCCGGGAGGGTTCCCGGAGCCCGGCTCACGGTGATCCGGGGCGCCTCCCACCTGGCCAACCTCCAGGCCCCCGGCCCGGTCACGGCGGCCCTGCTGGCTCACCTGACGGCAATCTGAGCGTCGAAACCAGGAGCTAAGCTGCTCCCTCGTCCACGGACTCGCGGCCGGTTCGCTCGGCCTGGCCGCCGAGCAGCACCCGGGTGAGCTGATTGCGGGTGTCGAGCAGCTGGTCCAGCGCCGCGCTCATGTGCACGTCGGCCACCCGCAGCGGGCCATCCCGGCCGTCCCCCTCCGCACCGGCCCCGGCCTCGGCCGCGAACAGCGCGGCCTTGCGCAGCAGCTCCTTGATGAAGGACGCGGTCACCCCGTCGGTGCGCTCGACCACCAGGGTCAGGCCGGCCGGATCCAGGTCCAGGTTCCCCTGGTAGAGCCGGATCAGCCTGCTCCGGGCCTCGGCGTCGGGGAGCGGCAGCTCCGCGGCGTGATCGACCCGGCCGGGTCGCTGGGCCAGCGCCTCCTCCAGCATGTCGGCCCGGTTGGTGGTCAGCAGGAACGTCACGTCGACGTCCTCGCCCAGCCCGTCCATCTCGTTGAGCAGCTCGAACAGCAGCGGGTGCCCGCCCCTATGCGGCATCCGCTGCTCGGCGATCAGGTCCACGTCCTCGACCACGATGACCGACGGCTGCAGCACTCGTGCCACCGAGCACGCGTTGCCGATCATCTGCAGCGCGGCCCCAGACAGGACGACGATCGTGGCCAGCGGCATCTGCCCCATGAGGTAGCCGATCGTATGCGTCTTACCGGTTCCCGGGGCGCCGTACAGCAGCACGCCGCGCTTGAGGTGCTGCCCGCTGGCGCGCAGCCGGCCCGCGTGCTGCTGCACGCCGAGCACCTGCCGCTCAATTCCCTGGATCAGGTCGGGCGGCAGCACGACCTTGTCGCGAAGGATCCGGGGCCGGTCCAGGAAGGTCAGTATGCTGCCGCGTCCGTGCCCGAACATCTCCCCGCCGAAGGCGATCACCTGGCCGCGGAAGACGTTGCGCTCGACGGCGAGCTGCCGTATCTCGCCGAGGATTCGTTCCGCCTGCTCGGCGTCCTTCGCGACCACCTCGAGGGTGATCTCTTCCATCGGGTCCGGATGATCGGGAGAGCGCAGCAGCAGCGCGTACCGGTTCTCGTCCTCGCTGATCAGGTAGAGACCGCACCGGACGCACGGCCGGGTCTGCCCGCCCGGACCCGCCGGGAGAGCGACGGTGGCCACGTTCCCGACGCCCAGCCCGGAGTAGTGCCTGCCCGGCTGGGCCAGCTCGGCCAGGCCGAACATCGAATGCTGGAAGCCGGTGATGCCGATCAGCTCGTGCTGCCGGCCAGCCCCGTGCAGCCAGGCATCCAGGCCGATCTGAACGTTCACGTGGTCGTACTGCAGCCAGGATCCGCTGACCGTCGGCATGCTGGCGGCCTGGGGGCCCAGATGATCGTGCAGCACCCGGCGCAGCGGGTGGTCTTCGGCCCGGGCCGCGCCCACCGCCAGCCGCACCAGCCGCCGGCCGAGCCGGAACACGTCGGCCGGTTCGGGCCGGAACTGGTCGTCGGCCGGTCCGCCGCCGCGGGCACCCAGGGGAAAGTACGCGCCGACGCGGCGCGCGGTCGGGGGATCGTAGCTGATGTATGTCCGTTCCGGTGCCATGGTCGCAGCCTAGCCACACCGGAACATGAGCCAGGCCGTGCTAGCCGCGCCGCAGCAGGTCGCGGGCGGCGGACTCGATGGCCTGCTCGGACAGCAGTACGCTCCCGGCCGCGTCGCCGAGCGGGATGAAGCTGTCCTCGCTCGTGACCCGGGCGACGTGGCCGCCGAACCCGCCGTCGGCCAGCGCCGCGACCACGGCCTCGGACACGCCGCCGGAGTGCCTGGTCTCGTCGGCGATCAGTACCCGGCCGGTCATGGCCGCCTCCCGCAGGATGTCGGCCACGGGCAGCGGCGCGATCCAGCGCAGGTCCACCACCCGGCAGCCGGTCCCCGACGCGCGCAGCCGGTTCGCGACGCGCAGGCTCAGCCGCAGCCCGTTGCCGAACGTGACGATGGTGAGGTCGGGAGGGCCGGCCGGGGCCGGGTACACCCTGGCCCGGCCGAGCGGCACGTGTCCGGCGGCCCGGTCTCCCGGCGGCGGGGGGTAGCGGGCCAGCCAGCCGCCGTCGTGGGGTTCCAGGGCGTCGCGCTCGTGATAGAGCGCGATCGGTTCGAGGAACACGCAGACGCTGCCGTCGGTCTCGGCGGCGGCCAGGCAGGTCCGCAGCATCGCGGCGGCATCATCCGGCCGGGCCGGCACGGCGATGACCAGGCCGGGGATGTCACGCAGCGCCGCGATCGCGTTGTCGTTGTGGAAATGGCCGCCGAACCCCTTCTGGTAACCGAGCCCCGCGACCCGCACCACCATCGGATTCCGGAATTGACCACTCGAAAAGAACGACAAGGTAGCGGCCTCGCCCCGGATCTGGTCGGCGGCGTTGTGCAGGTAGGCCAGGTACTGGATCTCCGGCACCGGGAGCATGCCGGTCAGGCCTGCGCCGAGCGCGAGGCCCAGGATGGCCTGCTCGTCCAGCGGAGTGTCGAACACCCGGCCCGCGCCGAACCGGCGCAGCAGCCCCCTGGTCACCCCGTATACCCCGCCCTTGCGCGCCACGTCCTCGCCGAACACCAGCATCCCCGGCCGCGCCGCGAGCGCGTCGGCCAGCGCGGCGTTGATCGACTGAGCCAGCGTGAGCGGACCCGCGTCCTCCGGCAGCCGCCCGGCGAACGCGCGCTGCCGTTCCGCGGCCGGGGCGACGACGGCCGCGCGGGCGGCCACGACGGTCGGGCGGCGGGGCGCCAGCGGCGCCATCACCTGGGCCGCGCTCGTCAGCCGCGGCGCGTCCGCCACCTCGGCGGCCATCTCCAGCACCATGGCCTTGGACCGCTCCTGCCAGTCGATCACTTCGTCGGCGGTGACCGCGCCGGCCTCGATCAGCAGCTGCGCGGTGCCGAGCAGCGGGTCACGCGCCGCTGCGTCGGCGATGTCGGCCGGGCTGCGGTAGGCGGCCTCGGCGTCCGAGCCGGCGTGCCCGCCCAGCCTGGTCACCGACAGGTGCAGGAACGCCGGCGCCCGCCGCTGCCGGACGTGGGCCGCGGCGGCGGCCGCGGCGTCGTAGACGTCCGCCAGATCCGAGCCGTCGGCGTGGAAGTACGCGATGCCGGGCCGGCTGGACAGCGCGGCCCGCACCCAGCCGGGCGGGGTCCGCACGCTGATGCCGATTCCGTTGTCCTCGCATACCAGCAGCAGCGGCAGCGGCAGGCCCTGGTAGGCGCAGTAGGCCGCGGTATTGAACGCGCCGACCGCGGTGGAGTGGTTGACCGAGGCGTCACCGAACGAGCTCACCACGATCGCGTCGTCCGGGATGTCGGCCGGCGACCAGGCCCGCCAGGGCTCGGGCGCCGTCCGCGCCGGCAGGTGGTGCCCGCGTTCGGCGGCGAAGGCCAGGCCGACGGCGCGCGGCAGGTGCGAGGCGATCGTCGAGGTCTGCGGGATGATCGCCAGCTCGGCGCGGCCGAACACCTTGTGCCTGCCACCCGCGATCGGCTCCGCGGCGGCCGCCACCACCCCGAGCAGCACGTCCCGCAGCCCGCCGCGCAGGGCCTGCGGCGAACGGCCTGCCTGGCAGGCCCGGGTCAGGTAGAACGCGCCGGACCGGTAGTGCAGCAGAGCGGGATCGGTCACCCGCAGGGCCGCGGCCACGCCCGCGTTCCCCTCGTGTCCCGACGACCCGATCGTGTAGAAGCCGGCGTCGCGCTCGCGCAGCCAGCGCGCCGCCAGGTCGAGATGCCTGCTGCCCAGCTGCACGCCGAACAGTTCCAGGCAGACCGGGACGCTAAGCGCCGAGCCGGGCCTGACCGGCCCGAAACCGCCCGCCGGCTGCCCGGGCGGCTGCCGCATCGCCCGGACCGCTTCGGCGAACCGGCTGTCCTCCTGCGTGTTCGTCATCCGCGTCTCCATGGCGTTATCTTGCCGTCCGCGTGCAAGCCGGCGGCCGATGGCCCGGCCCGCGCCCGTTCGGTATAAGAATGAGGCGACCGATCAGCAACCGTGGGAGGCGCCATGCTGCCCTGGTCCGCCGAATTCGCCGGACGGATAGACGAGCACGTCATCACCAGCGAGCTGCTGCGCGGGAACCCCCTCGGCGACCCCTACGAGCGGCCGCTGCGGGTCTACGTCCCGCCTGGTTACGACGACGAGCCCGCTCGGCACTACCCGTCGGTCTATGTGATCCAGGGCTACACCGGGCACGTGGCCATGTGGTCGAACCGCAGTGCCTACCGGCAGCCGTTCCCGGAGACGGCGGACGCGGTGTTCGCGCGCGGCGAGGCGCCGCCCGCGATCGTGGTCTACGTAGACGCCTGGACCAGCTATGGCGGCAGCCAGTTCGTCGATTCGCCCGGCACCGGGAAGTACCACTCCTACCTCTGCGATGAGGTGGTGCCGTGGGTGGACGCGCGCTACCGCACCCAGGCCGACCCGGCGCACCGCGCGATCACGGGCAAGTCGAGCGGCGGATTCGGCGCCATGATCACCCCGATGCTGCGGCCCGACCTGTTCGGCGTGCTGGCCTCGCACGCCGGCGACTCGCTCTACGAGCTCTGCTACGTCCCGGAGTTTGGTAAGGCCGTGCGGTACCTGCGCGGCTACGACGGGGACATCTGGCGCTGGTGGGCGGACTTCACCTCCCGGGTCTCGTTCACCAAGGAAGAGGACCACCTGCTGCTGATGACGCTGGGCGTGGCCGCGTGCTTCTCGGCGCGCGAGGACGGCACGGTCGAGCTGCCGTTCGACGCGGGGAGCGGGGTGCTGCGGCCGCAGGTCTGGCAGCGCTGGCTGGACTGGGACCCGGTACGGATGGTGTCGAAGTATGCCGACGCGCTGCGCTCCGTGCGGGCCATGTGGATCGACGCCGGCACCAGGGACGAGTGGTTCCTCGACCTCGGCGCCACCGCGTTCAGGGACGCGCTGCTGGAGAACGGGATCGCCGAGGACGTTATCCGGTTCGAGCTGTTCGACGCCAGTCACATGGCCATCGACTACCGGTACCCGATGTCGCTGGCCTGGATGTGCCGACAGATGGCGGACTGACCACGGATTCCGCCGCCGCAACCCCGGGTACAGGATCTCGGGCATGACGACCCAGGCGCAGCCGCCGCCGGCGCAGGAGATTCACGGCCGCGGCCTGCTCGTCATCTACCTCGCGCTGATGCTGGCCATCCTGCTGGCCGCGCTGGACCAGACCATCGTGTCCACCGCGCTGCCCACGATCGTCGGCGACCTGGGCGGGCTGTCCCGGCTGTCCTGGGTGGTCACCGCGTATATCCTGGCCAGCACGGTGGCCACGCCGCTGTGGGGCAAGCTCGGCGACCAGTACGGCCGCAAGAGGCTCTTCCAGGGAGCCATCGTGATCTTCCTGGTCGGGTCCGCGCTCTGCGGCCTAGCCCAGGACATCAACATGCTGATCGCCTTCCGCGCGCTGCAGGGGCTGGGCGGCGGGGGGCTGATGGTGCTCGCCCAGGCAATCGTCGGCGACGTCGTCCCGCCCCGGGACCGGGGACGGTACCAGGGGGCGTTCGGCGCGGTGTTCGGCGTGGCCAGCGTGGCCGGACCGCTGCTCGGCGGGTTCTTCGTGGACAACCTCGGCTGGCGCTGGGTGTTCTACATCAACCTGCCGATCGGCGTGGTCGCGCTGGCCGTGATCGCGGTGACGCTGCCCGCGACCTCGACCCGGTCGCACCACACCATCGACTACGTGGGCACCGTGCTGCTCGGTAGCGCGGCTACCTGCGTCGTGCTGCTCACCTCGTGGGGCGGCACCACCTTCCCGTGGGGCTCGGGCGTGATCATCGGCCTCGGGATCGGCGCCGTCGCGCTGACTGTCGGCTGGTGGTGGTCGGCGCACCACGCCCCGGAGCCGGTGCTGGCGCCGCGGCTGTTCCGGAATCCGGTGTTCAGAATCAGCTCGGCCATCGGGTTCGCGGCGGGGTTCGCGATGTTCGGCGCGCTCTCGTTCCTGCCGCTCTACCTGCAGGTGGTGCGCGGCGTCACGCCCACGATCTCCGGCGTCTACCTGCTGCCCATGGTCATCGGCCTGCTGATTACCTCGGTCACCAGCGGGCAGCTGATCAGCAGGCGGGGCCGGTACAAGGTGTTCCCGATCATCGGCACCGGGCTGCTCACCGTGGCCTTGTTCCTGCTGTCCCGGCTGAACGAGCACACGCCCACCGCGGTCATGTGGCTGTACTTCCTGCTGCTCGGCCTCGCGCTCGGCCTGATCCTGCAGGTACTGATCATCGCGGTACAGAATTCGGCCGACTACGCCGACCTGGGCTCGGCCACCTCGGGCGCCACCTTCTTCCGGTCCATCGGCGGCTCGTTCGGGGTGGCTATCTTCGGCGCGGTGTTCTCCAACCGGCTGGCCACCGAGATCGTGGCCGAGCTGCGCGGGGTGCGGCTACCGCCCGGCTTCAACCCCCGCGCCGCACAGGCCAACCCGGTGCTGATCCACAGGCTCCCGGCCGCGGTGCGCGGCGACGTCATACACGCGTACACGCTGTCCCTGCAGACCGTGTTCCTGGCCGCGGTGCCGGTGGCCCTGGTGGCCTTCGTGCTCAGCTGGTTCCTGCGCGAGGTACCGCTCCGCCAGGCCGTCGGTGCCGCCGCCAATCCGGCCGACGTGGCCGACGGACTGGGCGCGACCTCGGCCCAAAGGTCGTCGGCGGACGAGCTGGAGCGCGCGCTGGTCCAGCTGTCGAGCACCGACCTGCGGCGGCGCGGCTACGAGCGGATGGCGGAGATGTCTGGCCTTGGCCTGCCCGCGGGCAGCTGCTGGGTGCTGACCCACCTGGCCAAACGCGACCCTGTCCCCGGGCAGGAACTGGCCCGGGAGGCCGGCGTCACCATGGAGCGCGGGCGGCCATACGTGGACCTCCTGGTCCAGCGGGGAATGGTCACCAGGGAGAACGGCGTGCTGCACATCACCGACGCCGGACGCGCGGCGGCGGACCGGCTGTTCGCCGCGCGGCACCAGCTGCTGGAGAACCTGGTCGCCGACTGGTCACCGGAGCAGCACGCCGAGGTGGCCGAGCTGCTCAGCCGGCTGTCCCGCGCGCTGCTCGGCGAGGACGCTGACCGCGGCGTGCTCACCAGCCCGGTACCCGGCCCTGCGGTAGCCTCCGGATAACCGTTGAGGAGATCCCGTTAAGGAGATCCCGTTAAGGAGATCCCAGAGTGAGGCTCGCCACCATTTCCACCGCCGCCGGACTGCGGCTGCACGTGCTCGGCCGCTCCGGATACGTCGACGTCGGCGACGCCACGGGGGATCCCCGGCTGGTCTCGCTGCGCTCGTTCCTGGAGGCAGGACGGCCTGCGATGGACGCGGCCCGCGGGCTGGCCGACAGGGAGGGCCGGCCGTACGAGCCCGAGGACTTCGGTCCGGCGGTGCCAGCTCCCGAGCGCATCTTGTGCCTGGGCGTGAACTACAGCGACCACGCCATCGAGAGCAGGGGTGAGGTGCCCACCTGGCCGGACGTGTTCGTGCGCGGCCGCGGCACCGTGCTCGGCCCGTACGCCGACCTGGTGAAGCCCGCCTTGACCGAACGCTTCGACTACGAGGGCGAGCTCGGCCTGGTGATCGGCGCGGGCGGCCGGTACATCCCGGCCAGCAAGGCGCTGGACGCGCTGGCCGGCTTCGTGGTGCTGAACGACGCCTCGGCCCGCGACTGGCAGCGGGCGGGCACGCAATGGACGCCGGGCAAGAACTTCGACGCCAGCATGCCGATCGGCCCCGAGGTAGTGACCACCGACGAGGTGGACGTGTCCGACGTGGCCCTCACCACCAGGCTGAACGGCGAGGTCATGCAGTCCGCCCGGACCTCACAGCTGATCGTCGACGTGCCGAGCGCGGTCGAGTACTTCTCTTCGTTCACCACGCTGGTCACCGGCGACGTGATCGCCACCGGCACGCCGGGCGGGGTCGGCTTCGCCCGCACCCCGCCGGTCTGGCTGACGCCGGGCGATGTCATCGAGGTCACGGTCGAAGGGGTCGGCCACATTCGCAACCGGGTGGTCGCCGAGGAGGGCGCGCCGCGCGACTGGCGGTGGCAGCCCGACCGCGGCTGAGCCCGACTGGAGCTGAGCCCGACTACGGCCGAGCCCGACCGCGGCCGAGCCCGACTGGAGCTGAGCCCGACCGCGGCTGAGCCCGGCCGCGGCTGAGCGCGGCGGCGGTGGTAGCTTCCGCCGGGTGGACGCCATCGGCAACGACACCCTGATCGCCTCGGCCGAGGCCGTGCTCAATCCGCATACCGTGGACGACCGGCGCTTCGGCGATGTGGGATCCACGCTGGTCACCAAGGCGGGCAACCATTATTCGGGGGTGTGCATCGACACCAGCTCAGGCACCGGGTTCTGCGCCGAGCACGCGGCCATCGCCGCCATGGTCACGGCGGGCGAGTACGAGATCGCGAAGATCGTCGCGGTCTGGCGCGATGATCAAGGCGCCCTGCACGTGGTTCCGCCGTGCGGGCGGTGCCGGGAGTTCATCCGCCAGATCGACCCCGCCAATCTCGACACCGAAGTGGTGCTCAGCCACACCAGTTCGGCCCGGCTTCGGGACCTGCTCCCGCATAGCAGCTGGCCCAGCCCGCACGAGTGACCAGGGTTACCGAAGGCTGACGGCCACCGATCATGAGGGCCGCCCGCCGAATTGCCAGTTGTGCACCTCAATGCCGGCGTACCGGCCAGGGGTCAGGATGGTCCGGGCCGCGTCCGGGTCCGGCGCCCGGACCAGCGCCGCCGTGCCCAGCCAGGTGGCGGCGTCGTCGGACAGCAGCGGCCCGTAGGCGATCAGTTCATCCCGGTCCTGCGGCACGGCCAGGTCGGCAGCCTGCCCCTCGCCGAGGCCGAGCACCAGGTACCGGTGGCCACCGGCCCGGCCGCCCGGGAAGTCCCACATCGTACGCCCCAGCAGGTTGCGCCACCGGCGCAGCAGCACATCCCGGTACGCGCCGGCCTGGTAATTGGGCTCATCGAAGGCGAACGCGCGGGCCGCGGCGGGATCGGGCAGGCCGACGATGTGCACGCTCCCGGTGGGCGTGTCGCCGGCGAGGGTCGGGCCGCGGGCGATCATGCCCGCCTGGTACCGGTCCATGTAGGACCAGTGCCGTTCCAGCAGCGCCTCGCGCAACGTCACAGAGCCGGGCCGGTCATGGTGGTAACAGAAGAACTCCACGCCCCAGTCTTGACCATCACGCCGGTGACCCGCAGTCAATAGCAGAACCCGTGACCTCCGCCGTTAAGGATCAACCCGTAACCCCGCCTTCAAGGATCTGGGATCACTTACACGGCCGGACGCGCGCCCCCGGTAGGACGCGCCCATGCCCGGATCTAGGTGGGGTGTTTGCTGGGCAGGGTGGTGTAGCGGCGTCCGGCGGGGGTGGTCCAGGTCATGGTGCCGGGGGTGGGTTGGGTGAGTTCCCAGCCGGGGGTTTGCTTGCGGCGGTGGCAGTGGCGGCAGGCGGGTCCGAGGTTGCATTCGCAGGTCAGGCCGTCGCTATCGTGCGGGATCGTGTGGTCGAGGTCGCAGCGGGCAGCGGGGCGGCGGCAGCCGGGCCCGGAGCAGGTGACGGTGCGGGCCCGGATGAGGCGTTGCAGGGCGGGGGAGGGCCGGTAGCCGGGTTCGGCGGTGCGGTGGCCGCAGGGCCCAGTGGTGATGGGCTCGGCGGTGACCGTGATGGCCCACCAGCGGCCGGAGTCGCCAGCGCCGGCTTTGGCCCGCGCGGGTCCGGGGGCAGTGCCGTGGGCAAGGGCCTGGCCGTCGGGGGTGGTGATGATGATCTGCCAGCGGGTGGCGGGATGGCCGGCCAGGGTGCGGGCGAGCTGCCGGGTGGCGGCGGCGTCCAGCGGCCCGTGCCCGCCTGCATCACCGGGCCCGTCGGCCAGGCCGAGCAGGGTGGTCAGCGGGACGGTGAGGTTGATCAACCCGGCGGTCGGCGGCGGCCCACCGGGTCCGGGGCCGCGCAGCCCGGCCGGCAGCGCCTGCGGGCCGTCGGCCGCCAGGCCGCGGCCTGGGCCGCCCAGCCCGCCTGCGGCTGGGGCGCCGTCGGGGCCGGGCGCCGCCGCGCCGTCCCGGCCGCCGCGTCCAGCGGCCAGGACGCTGTCCGGGCCGGGATGGCCGGGAACAAGCACCGGGGGGAGCAGCCCGGCCGGCGGGGTGTCCACGGGCTGCCCGTTGAGCAGGGCCAGGTAGGCGTGTGCGCGCAGCAGATCCATCCCACCCTGCGCGCCGTGCTTCTTCCAGGCGGCGGCGATCTGGGTTAGCCGACTGCTCGCGGTCAGGGCCGCGGCCGGGGGCAGGCCGCGTCCGGCCAGGCTGGCCGTGCCCTCCGGGTCGGCCCAGTGCTCGACCCGGGCCTCCCGCTCGGCGTCCTCGCGACGCCTTCGGGCTGCGTCCGGGTCCACCGCGAGCACCGCCCGGCCCAGCGCGGCGCGCAGCTGTCCGGTGGTCATCTGCCCGGCCCGGGGCAGGATCTGTGCCTCCACCGCATCCGCGTGGGCCGGGGCCAGCGGACCGAGCAGGCTGACCAGGATCTTGGCTCGGGGCATGTCGATCTGGCCCGTCTCCAGCGCCGCCGCGGTGGCGGGGCGGGCGGCCAGATCCAACGCCAGGTCCAGCTCCACCCCGGCGGCGCGGCCGGTCAGGGTCAGCGCCATGGCCACCTCGTCGGCGGTGAACTCGCTGATGGCGGCGGGGAATTCACCGAGCGCGGCGGCGGGCGGGGTGCCCTCGGCGGGGCGGCGCCGGGCCAGCTCGGCCACCGCGGCCAGCTCCCGCGCCTGCGCCCAGCAGGCCTGCCGCCGCCAGGCGCGCAGCACCCCGATCAGCTCGTCATCGGTCAGCGCGGCCAGGCGGGCATGCGCATCGTCGGCGAACCCCGCCAGTGCCATGCCCGCGGCCAGCACGTCCAGCGGCCCGCCCTCGGCGAACCCGACCCCCGGACCACTGGCGAACCGGGCGGCGCCGCTGGCGAATCCGGCGTCACTGCTGGCGAATCCGGCACCACCGCTGGCAGAGCCGGCGCCACCGCTGGCGAACCCGGCGCTTTCGCCGAACCCCGCACCCCCGCTGGCGAATCCGGTGCCACCGCTGGCGAACCCGGTGCGGTTGCCGAAGCCGGCACTGCCGTCGACGCTGTCCCGGCAGCCGGACCCGGTCGGCCACGGCGCCCCGCCCGGCCCGTCCGGGTGCCGATAGCTCAGCGGCCACGCCGGCGGCGCCGGCCGGGGCGGGGCGGCGGCCAAGAGTTCCTCCAGCTCCGCGTCCGGCAGCGCGGCCAGCTCCGCGGGCGGATCCACATCCGGGTCCAGCCAGCCGTCTTGCTCGTCGGGCGGGATGTCAGCCTCGGTGAGCGAAGCCACCGCGGCCTCCAGGATCTCTTCCTGGGACTCGGGCCGACGGGCTGCGGTCACCGGTGCTCACCTCCGTCCAGACTGACTGGTAATTGTTCTTCGAACACACTATCGCCTACCGCCGACAATTTCCCGGCCCTCGCGCACAACACGCGAGAGAGTCGGATCTGCTTTCTCGGTGATTTGGCTGGCTAGTAGTTGACCGGCGGTCGGGAAAGGGCTAGCTTCAGCGCCAGGAATGGCGGCCGGGCAGCGGGTCGTGCCTTCCCGCGTGCTGGTGGACCCGCCGGGCCAAGAGTGATCAACGGGGGCCGGAGGAGATCGACAGGGGACCGAAGGAGGCGCGCTCATGGCTCGCAAGGCAGGCTCTCGTCATCTGCGTCGCAGGCCGCTATTCGGGATCAGCCTGGCGGCAGCCGCGCTGGCCGGCATCCAGTTAGTAGCCGCTCCCGCCAGCGGCCAGGCGGCCACTTCGCCTGGACCGGCGACGGTGTCCCATATCCGGCCGATCGGCAACCTGGACTGTAACGGTTACAGTCCGGTGCAGCGTCCGGTCAAGCCGGGCGGCATGATCTGCGCCGAGGTGCACGGGTTCCCGGGCGGCAACCTGGAGGACAACGGCCACTACATCGGCCACGACGAGCCGACGGTGCAGTTCTACTCGAACCGCCCAGGCTCATCGAGCAACGTCACCTACGTGCAGACGCTGCCCCGCGATCCAAGCAAGCCGCCCACGGTCAACGGTCCGAACAAGGACGTCACGCACTTCTTCGAGCTTATGCCGACGCTGTGGTATGCGATGGCCCTGTGCGACCCCAACTCTTACCCGCTGCTGCCGTGCAAGCCTGACAGCGACACGAACTCTCCGCATGGCAATTACCCAGGCGGAGGCGCCGCGTTCCTGGAACTGCAGTTCTACCCACCCGGGTTCGCGCCGTTCGCCGACGGCATCAGCTGCGACAATGCCCACTGGTGCGCGGCGCTGACCATCGACTCGCTGGAGTGCCAGGCCGGGTTCGCTGTCTGCAACAACAAGTGCGTCGAGCCGATTAACTTCGCCTTCATCCAGACCAACGGCGTCCCCACCGGGCCGCCGAGCCCGCAGCTGGCCAACCTCAATACGGCCACGCCTAACCAGCGCACGCTGCTGATGAATCCCGGCGACAAGCTCCAGATCCGGATCTTCGACAACAAGAAGGCGGGCGCGCTCGAAACCCAAGTACGAGATCTCAGTTCCGGGCGAACCGGGTTCATGCTGGCCTCGGCCAGCAATGGCTTCATGAACACCTCGATCGCCGACTGCAGCGGCACGCCGTGGAGCTTCCGGCCCCTGTACTCGACGGCCAAGACCATCAACCAGGGCGGCTGGGCAGCCGCGAACATCAACGTGGCCTACGAGGTCGGGCACTTCACCCCCTGCACTCGGCTGCAGGGCTTCGCCCCGATACCGGTGGGCAACTTCAAGGATGCGTCCTGGAAGTTCTGCCGCGGCCCGTACGAAAGGCGCGGACCGCCCGACGGCTCGCATCCGAGCGGCGAACGCAACGACGCTCCCTGCTTCAAGGCGGGAGATACCCACGGCCAGCTCAATTCCGACCCGAACCTGGTCACCGGCTGCACCGGCGCCGACCTGGACTATGACGGCACCTCGTACTGGCCCGACTGGCCGAACTCGGTCAAGCCGAACATGTGGCCGTCGGCCCTGACCATCCAGCAGCCCACCACCGGGAACGGGGCGGGCTACTCGCAGATGCAATTCCTGACCGACAATCCCGCCACCAACAACCGCTGCAACTCAGCGACCGGGTCCGGCTGCGTGCTGCCGCCGCGGCAAGCGCCCGGCCACTTCTACCCGTACTGGACCCAGGCCACTGTCAAAGGCGCCTGTGTCTGGGAGTTCGGGCAGATGCCCAACGGCAACAGCTTTGGCAAGGAGAAGCAGTACGGCAAGTTCACGACGGCGCTGGGCCTCGCCGAGTTCGCGAGCCGGATCAGGCCCAACCCGAACTGCTGATCTGGTCAGCTGACCACCTGGAGTGCGCCGGGCAGCGCGCGGATCCGCAGCGGCGCGGCCGGGTTCAGCGGCGAGGCGCAGGAAAGCAGCTCGCCGTCGGCGCCGCCGGGAACAGCCCGGCCGACGACGACGGTTACTTCCCGGGCGCGACCGGTGCCGATCTGGCTCATCGAGACGTGCCTGCCCTTCTTGATCTTGGTGAGGGCGTGGATCATGGCAGTCTTCGATGAGCCCTGGATGTACACCACGTCGAGCAGGCCGTCGCACGGATCAGCCTTCGGCGCGACCATCATGCCCGCACCGAAGTAGCGGGAGTTGGCCACGACGGCGGCGGCGCCGTCGAACTCCAGCGCGCTGGCGTGCGCCCCGTCGTGCAGTTCGAGCCGGAACGTGGTGGTGCGCCAGCCCAGCACCGCGCGCAGTGCCGCTGCCGGGTACGCCATCTCGCCCCGGGGGAACGCCGACCGCCTGGCGATCTCAGCCGTAGCCGCCGGGATGCCCAGGTAGACGCTGCCCGCCACGATCATCTCGTCCACCCCCGCTGCTGGTGCCCCGGCTGCTGGTGCCCCGGCTGCTGGTGCCGCGGAAGCTGTCGCGCCACCCGCCTGAGCGCGGCCCACGCCGATGAGGTCGACACGCCGCACGCGGCCCTCGGCCAGCACGCGGGCGGCATCGGCCGGCCGCAGCGGCATACCCAGCGTCCGGGCGAAGTCGTTGCCCCGTCCGACCGGGATGATGCCCAGCACTCCGTCGGCTCCCGCCACGGCCGCCGCAAGCGCGCCCACCATCCCGTCACCGCCGAACGCGACCGCGACATCTCCCCGGCCCGCGGCGGCCGCGGCTAGCTCCCTGGCGTGCTCGAGGCTGTCCGATGCGCAGATCTGGTGCCCGACGTCGGCGTCGTCCAGTACCCCGCGGACCGTCGCTAGGAGCTGGCCGGTCCGGCCGCCGCCCGCCGCCGGGTTCACCACCAGACAGCAGCTGCGGATCATGGCACCTCCGGTCCTCCTGGTCGATGATCGCATTGCTGGCCGCGGTCATGGCAGCGGTCGCTCGCACGGGGCCGAGATTGAGACGGTATTCACGTCCCGCCGGGCGTACGATCAAGTCCCATGGCGGCTCAGAGCAGTGCGGCACCCGTTGGGGAGCCCGGCACTGCCGAGGGATACCTCCAGGTCCAGACGACCACCGACTCGCGGTCGGAGGCGATGGAACTGGGGCGTGCCGCCGTGGAGGCGAGGCTCGCGGCGTGCGCCCAGGTAGCCGGGCCGGTCGCGAGCACCTACTGGTGGGAAGGCGGCATCGAGCGGGCCGAGGAGTGGCTGGTGCTGCTCAAGCTCCCCGCCGCCCGGCTCGGCGAGCTCACGGCTTTCCTTACCGAACGGCACAGCTATGACGAGCCGGAGATCGTCGCGCTGCCCATCGTGGCGGGCTCGCCGTCCTTCCTCAGCTGGCTCAGCGAGGAAACCGTCCCGCGCTGACGAAGCGGACGCAAAGGAGCGGCGCCATGGCATCGGCCGAGGCTGGCGGGGGCGCCAGCGGGCACCAGGGGAGTGCCGATCCGGCGCCCGCCGACCATGGCCTGTTCGGTCCGGGCTCGGTGACCTGGCGGATCATGGACGAGCCGGTGATGTGGGTGGCCGGGTTCCGCGCGCTCTACCTGCAGGCGCTGCATCCCCGGGTGATGCGGGGCACCTGGCAGAACACGGCGTTCCTGGACCGCAAGCAGGCCATGGGCCGGTTCATTCGGACCAGCCAGTTCGTCGGGGTCCGCACCTACGGCAGCACCGCCCAGGCCGAGCGGGCCGCGCGCCGGATCCGGAAGATCCACGCCTCGCTGCGGGGAACCGATCCCGACGGTACGAGGTTCCGGCTGGACGAGCCCGAACTGCTGCTCTGGGTGCACTGCGGCGAGGTCGGCTCCTACGCCGATATCGCCAGGCGGAGCGGCATGCCGGTATCGCCGGCCGACCTTGACACGTTCGTGGCCGAGCAGCGGCGCAGCGCCGCGCTGGTCGGCCTGGACCCGGCTCAGGTCCCCGGTTCGATGGCCGAGCTCGCCGGCTACTACGAGGGAATCCGCCCCCGGCTGTACGCCTGCCCCGAGGCGAGGCAGGCGCTCCGGCTGTCGTACCACCCGCCGGTGTCCGGCTCGCTGCTGCCGCTGCGGGTCATCGTGCCGCCGGTCAACACGCTCGCCTTCGCCACCCTGCCGCGCTGGGCCCGGCGGATGTACGGTGCCCCGGGCAGCCCGCCGGGTGATCTCGCCGCGACCGCGGCGCTGCGCGCCGCACGGCGCGCGGCAGCCGGGCTCCCCGGCCGGCTGCTCTACGAGCCGACGGTTCGGTGGATCTTCAGCGCGGCCCGCCGGCCGTCCGGCCCCGTGACGTCAGCCGCGGCCAGTTAGAGGTCACCCGCGATCGTGCCCGAGAGCAGCATCCCGGCGATGAGCACCGCCGCCGCGCTGGATCGCGTAGCCGAACTGGCGGACCGTCCCGGGCCGCGGCGCATTCTCGGACTGGCCGGGCCGCCCGGCGCGGGCAAAAGCGTGCTCGCCGCCCGGCTGGCCCGGCGGGCGGGCCGCACCGCCGTGGTGGTCCCGCTCGACGGCTTTCACCTGGCCGACGCGGAACTGATACGGCTCGGGCGGCTGGGCCGCAAGGGTGCTCCTGACACCTTCGATCCCGGCGGCTACCTGGCCCTGCTGGGCCGCATCCGCTCGGCCGGCCCCGGGGTGACGGTCTACGCGCCGGCGTTCGAGAGAAAACTGGACGAGCCCATCGCCGGCAGCATTCCGGTCCGGCCGGACGCCCGCCTGGTGATCACCGAAGGAAACTACCTGCTGATCGACGGGCCGCCGTGGAATATGGTGCGCCGCCTGCTCGACGAGGTGTGGTGGGTCGACCTCGGCGCCGTGGAGCGGCGCAGGCGGCTGGTCGCGCGGCACATCCGGTGGGGTAAGACGCCCGAGGCCGCCGAACGGTTCGTGGCCGAATTCGATGAGGTCAACGCCGGCGCGGTGGCCCCGGGCCGGGAGCGCGCCGACCGCGTCGTCACGGTCTGCTGACTACCCCCGGCGTCAGGCAGCGTGTCGGCCTAGCCGGGCGGAAGGTTCCAGGTGATGATGACCGGCTCGTCGTGCTCGGCGGCGAGCGTGCTGATGGTCCCGGTATCCAGCCTGAACAGCCGCCCGCCGGCCGGCTCGAGGCCCAGCCAGCGCGCGGTGAGCACGCGCAGCATGTGGCCGTGGCCCACCAGGACCACGTCCCCCTCGTCCTCGGCCAGCAGTGGCCGCACCCGGGTCAGCACGGCGTCCGCCCGGGCGCCGACCTGGGCGACGTTCTCGCCCGGATGCTCGGCGTCGCCGGGGATGACGCCGTCGCGCCAGAGGTACCAGCCGGGCCGCTCCGACCGGATCTCGGGCGTGGTGCGGCCCTCGTAACCGCCGTAGTCCCACTCCCACAGGTCCGGGTCCGGCGTCGCGTCGGCCAGCCCGGCCAGCTCGGCGGTGCGCAGCGCGCGCTTGGCCGGGCTGGTGAACGCGGCCCGGATCCGCCGCCGCGAGATCGGCCCGGCCAGCTCGGCCGCGACGGTCTCGCCGCGGGGGGTGAGCGGGATGTCCGTGCGGCCGGTGTGTCGGCCGGCCGCGCTCCACTCGGTCTCGCCGTGTCTGAGCAGGATCAGCTGTCCCATGGTCAGTTCATGGAGTAGTTGGTGTTGGGGCCCGATTTCGATGGGTCGGTGACGAGCGCCGGAACCCGCACCGGGCTGGCGCGCCTGAAGGTCAGCGTCAGCGTGATCACCTTGCCGTTCTGCAGGTGCCCGATGCCGCTGATCAGCAGGTGCGGGCCGTCAGGAACCAGCCGGACGGTGGTGTTGGCCGGCAGGGTGATCGCGGGCACGCTGCGCATCTGGACGCCGCCGCCGGCCGCGGGCACCCGGAAGATCACCCGTCCGCCGGCGCTGGTGCGGACCGAGATCAGGCTGTCCGGATGGCTGGTGAAGTTCCTGATCACCAGGTAGGCCGAGGTGAGCCCGGGAGTGACGGGGATCGGCACGTAAGCCGTCGCCGCCTGGACCGCGGCGGACTGCCCGGCGATCGCGCTGGTGGCGCAGCCAGCCGTGCCCAGGGCGACGGCGACAGCGACCGCGCCGAGCGCGACCGCGACCAGTCGTGGCCGATGGCCCCGCCGGCCGCGCGATCTGGGCATGACATCCTCGCGTCTACCGGGCTGCGTGACGATGCCCTCACCGTACCGCCCCGGGCTAACCTCGCTCGATCGCGGTGCCCAGCAACCCCAGCGGCGGCGATCCCAGCTCCATCAGCGCGGCGTGGAACCTACGCAGCGTGAAGCCTGCGCCCCAGTCTTTCCTGGCCCGCTCGCGCAGGTCCATGATCATGAGCTTGCCCCAGGTGTAGCGGCCGTAGGTCGGATCGAAGGTGGCCCGCTGCGCCTCCGAACGCGCGGCGGACCCGATCAGGTGGGTATCGGCCTCGAACCTGCGCGCCCCCTCCTCGACCGTCATCCCGGCCGTGTGCACGCCGATGGCGCAGGCCAGCCGGGTGACCCGGACGAGAGCCTCCAGCCACACCCCGACCGCGAACCGCGGATCGGACGCGCAGAAACCCTCCTCGACGCACATTTCCTCGGTGTAGTGCGCCCACCCCTCCACGAATGCGGCCGAGTGCAGCACCCGCCGGACCGCGGTCGGCGCCCGGCGGAGCGCCCGGCCGTGCGAGAAGTGCCCGGGCGCCACCTCGTGCACGGTGATCCCGGGCAGCGTGGTGGCGCTGAACACCTCGAGCCAGTTCTCGATCTCCCGCGCGGGCCAGGACTCCTCGGGCGGGGTGACGTAGTACCAGGATGGCCCCTCGGGCTCGCCCGGCGCGTTCGCGCACATCATGGCCATGCCCCAGCGGCGGGCCGGCGGAGCCAGTCCGACCAGGCACTCGCCGTCGTGGTACGGCATCAGGTCGCGCTCGCGGGTGAACTCGATCGCCTGCGCGGTCCAGTGCCTGGCCGCGTCGATCACCCCGGCGGCGTCGGGATGATCACGGACGAGCTCGTGCGCGACCTCGAGCGGCGGCCGGCCGGGGTCGATCTGGGTGCAGCTCTCGGCGAGCCGCTCGCGCAGCCGGTCCCGTTCGGCGTCCGCCCGCTCGGCCAGCCGGCCCAGATCCAGCGGCATGCCCTCCGCGCTGCCCATGAGCGCGGTCAGCCCGGCCGTGCCGAGCGCCGTGTCGGGCCCGTCCTGCGCGGCCGCCCGCTCCAGGTGCGCCACCAGCCGCTCGTGCGCGGCCAGCGCTGCGGCGCGCGTCGGCTCATCCGCGTCGTCGGGGATGCCGGCCGCGAGCCCACGGGCGGTCGTCAGCAGCGCCTCGGCCACCGGCCCGCTGACCTCGTCGAGCGCGGCCAGGGCGTTGTCGGCCGCCCGCGGCCACGCGGCCAGGTGCTCCTGGCGGGCCGCGGCCCGCTGCGGGGCGGGCGCGTAATCCCGGTCGTAGCTGGCCAGGTCGAACTCGCTGAGGTGCACCAGCGGATTGCGGCGGTGCAGCCTGAGCTCGCCGAACCCGACCTGGGAGAGATTCTCGAACGCGGTCAGGTGCGCCTCGTCGTGGCGGTCGTCCAGGTTGCCGCTGTCGGCTCGCGCCCGCTCCAGCCGGGCCAGCCCGGACCGGACGCCGTCCGGAGACAGATCCTGGATCTCACCGTCGTACTCATGACGGCCGCCGTATTCGCGGACTTCGGCTACGGAAAGGTCGCACACGGCGCGCAGCCGCGGGGATAGCTCTTCCATGCGGTCAGAGGGTACCGCCGCAGATCGCGGGCCGGCTCAGCCGGCCGCGGTTGCCCGCGCTAACGTCGGGGGCGATGACATCCCCGTTCACCACCCGGCCGGAGCTGGCTGGCACCTTCGGCATGGTGGCCTCGACGCACTGGCTGGCCTCGGCGGCCGGGATGGCCGTGCTCGAGCAGGACGGGAACGCGTTCGACGCCGCCGTCGCCGCCGGCCTGGTACTGCAGGTGGTCGAGCCGCACATGAACGGGCCGGGGGGCGAGGTCCCGGTCATCGGGTTCGACGTGGCGCGCGGGGAGACCTTCGTCCTGTCCGGCCAGGGTCCGGCGCCCGCGGCGGCCACGCTGGCGGCGTTCGGCGACCTCGGCCTGGATCTGGTGCCCGGCAACGGCCTGCTGGCCGCGTGCGTACCCGCCGCGTTCGGGACCTGGATGCTGCTGCTGCGTGACCACGGCCGCCTGCCGCTGCGGGCCGTGATGGAGCATGCGATCGGGTACGCGGCAGGCGGCTACCCGGTGGTGCCCGCGATGAGCGCGGACATCGCGAGCGTGGCCGGGGTGTTCCGTGCGTACTGGCCGTCCTCGGCCGAGATTTACCTCACCGGCGACGGCACGTCCGGCGTGCCCGAGCCCGGGTCGAGGTTCGCCAATCCGGTGCTGGCCGCCACCTACCGGCGCCTGCTGGCCGAGGCCGAGGCCGCGGGCCCGGACCGGGACGAGCAGATCGAGGCGGCGCGGCGGGCGTTCTACACCGGGTTCGTGGCCGAGGCCATCGCGGGCTACCTGGTCCGGGCGGAGGTCATGGATGTCACCGGGCAGCGCCACCGCGCCCTGCTCGGCCACGACGACCTGGCTCGCTGGCAGCCTGCCGCCGAGCCGCCGGTGACCCTGGACTACCACGGCCTGACCGTGTGCAAGACCCCGCCCTGGGGGCAGGGCCCGGTGTTCTTGCAGCAACTGGCGCTGCTGTCCGGGTTCGACCTGGCCGGCCTGGGCCCGGGCAGCGCCGAGTTCATCCACACCGTGGTGGAGTGCGCCAAGCTGGCCTTCGCGGACCGGGAGGCGTGGTACGGGGACCCGCGGTTCACCGACGTCCCGGTCGGCGACCTGCTCTCGCCGCAGTACGCGGCGCAGCGCCGCGAGCTCGTCGGCGCGCAGGCCCGGCCCGGCCTGGAGCCGGGAGCGCCCGGCGGCCGCAGGCCGAGGCTGCCGGCGTTCGTGTCGGCCGCGCCCGGGCCGGCCCGGGCGGGCCCGCCTCCGCTCGACCCGGGCACGGGAGAGCCGCTGAGCCGGGCCGGCGGCGCGGCCGCCCGGGCGGGCGACACCAGCCACCTGGACGTGGCCGACAGGTTCGGGAACCTGGTGTCGGCCACGCCGAGCGGCGGCTGGCTGCAGAGCTCGCCGGTCGTCCCCGGGCTCGGCTTCTGCCTGGGCACGCGGGCGCAGATGTTCACTCTCACGCCCGATCTGCCCGGCACGCTGGCCCCCGGCAAGCGGCCGCGCACCACGCTCAGCCCCGGCCTGGCGCTGCGCGACGGCGAGCCCTACCTGGCGTTCGGCACGCCCGGCGGGGACCAGCAGGACCAGTGGACGCTGCCGTTCTTCGTCAACCACGTTCAGTTCGGCATGAACCTGCAGCAGGCGATCGACGCGCCGGCCTTCCACACCCGGCACTTCCCGTCCTCGTTCTACCCGCGCGAGTCCTGCCCGCTCGCGGTGGACGTCGAGGAGCGGGTGGGCCCAGGCGTGATCGCGGCGCTGCGCGCCCGGGGGCACGAGGTCACGGTCGTGCCGCCCTGGTCGCTCGGCCGGATCAGCGCGGTGGCCCGGTCCAGCGGGTTCCTCTACGCGGCCGCGAACCCGCGGGGGATGCAGGGCTACGCGGCCGGCCGCTAGGGCGGAGGCGATAGAAAGTCGCCGGAACACAAGGGGCATGGCCGGTCGTTTACTAACCAGGGGGCGAGATGTGGTTCAGTGGGGTAATGCGGTTCACAGAATGGCGGCCCCGCCCGGGCCAGGGAAGGCAAAGATGACCAACCATATGAAGTTCGCGATCGGCGGGATCATCATCGGTCTGATCCTGCTGGTGGTGCTGCCTGCGTGGGCAGTGGTCCTGATCATCGCGGCCGCGATAGCGATACCGGCCGCCGCCTACCTCATGCTCGACCCGTCCCAGCGCCGCAGGCTGCGCGAGCAGCGCCGCCGCCGGCAGCTCGGCAACTGATCACGCCTGGGTCTTGGCGGCTGCCTTAAGCCCCTGCTTGTACGCGCGTACCCGGGCCAGTGAGTCCGCATCGACAATGTCGGCGACCGAACGGTAAGAGGCCCGGCCGCCGAACGGCCCGGCCGCCTCGCGCCATCCTTTCGGCCGCACGCCGAGCTGCTTGCCCAGCAGGGCGACGAAGATCTGCGCCTTCTGCGCCCCGAATCCCGGCAGCTCGGCTACCCGGCCGAGCAGCTCGTCCCCGGACCTGACACCGGACCAGAGCCGCTCAGGGTCACCGTCGTAACGATCAGCGATCAGAAGGCACAGCTCCTGCACCCGGGCCGCCATGGCCCGCGGATACCGGTGCAGCGCGGGTCGCTGCGCGAACACCGCGGCCAGGGCCTCGGGGTCGTAGCCGGCCAGCTCGGCGGCGTCCGGCTCGTGCCCGAGCCGCTCCACCAGCACGGCCGGCGAGCTGAACGCCTTCTCTATCGTCACCTGCTGGTCCAGGACCATTCCGATCACCAGGGCCAGCGGGCTGCGCGACAGCAGCGCGTTGGCGTCGTCGCCGACCGGCAGCCAGAGTGTCACCTCTCTAGTCAAGCAGCCCCGGGTAGAGCAGCGCGAGCTGATGCGGGTAGCCGCCGATCAGCCGCAGCTCGTCGTCGGTGAGCGGCCGGCTGGTGGCCGCCCCGCACAGCTGCACGAGCTTGAAGGTCAGCTCCTCATCGGTCACCTCGATGCCCAGGCCGTCCATCACGTGCCGGAACCCGGCCTTACCGCCGTACTCGCCGGTGAGCACCACCCGGCCCTGGCGGGCATGCCAGTCGGCCGGGAACGGGCCGAGGGTGTCGTCGTCGTAGAGCTCGTAGTTCTGCCGGTCCTTCAGCGCTCCGTCGGCGTGAATGCCGGATTCGTGCGCGAACGCGTTGCGGCCCACGCCCGGCTGGCCCGGCGGCAGCGGCTGCCCGAACGCGTAGCTGGCCCACAGGCCGAGCCGCCGGGCCCAGGACAGGTCGACCGGGTCGCCGATCACGGCCTTGCCCTCGGCCCCGAACCCGTGCCGGAAGGCCAGGATGGCTGACAGCAGGTCGGCGTTGCCCGCGCGTTCTCCGATGCCGTTGACGCAGGTGTTGACCCAGGCGTCCTGGCCGGCGTCGAGATCGCCGAACGCGCCGGACAGTGAGTTGGCCACCGCCATGCCAAGGTCGTTGTGACAGTGCGTCTCGACCGGCATGCCTACGGCGCTGGCCAGCTTCGCGAACCGCTCCCGGATCCGTTCCGGCGTATCGCCGCCGATCGTGTCGCAGTACCGCAGCCGGTCCGCGCCTGCCTCCCTGGCCGCGAGCCCGAACTCCAGCAGGAACCCGTCGTCGGTGCGGGAGGCATCCTCGGCGTTGACCCCGATGGTCTCGGCCCCCCCATCGCGCGCGGCCGCGACCGCCGCGGTCATCTCCGCGATGATCGTGGCGCGGTCCAGCCGGCCGCGGAACTTGCGCGCGATCATCTGATCCGAGGTCGAGATCGACAGGTTGTAGTGCCGCAGGCCGAGCGGCACTGAGGTGGTTACGTCGGCCGGGATCGCCCGGCACCACCCGGACAGCCGCAGCTGGCCCAGCGCGCCCGCCTCGGCCAGCGCCACGCTGGCCCGCACGTAGGGCACCTCGTGGAATAGGTACGGGAACCCGATCTCGGACTGGGCCACGCCCAGCCTGCCCAGGTAGAAGTTGATCATCGTCTTGCCGAACTTGGACAGTCCGGTCCGCGCGGTCTGCACGCCATCGCGGTTGGTGACGTCAAGGAAGTGGACAACAGGCACGAATCAATCCTCCTCAAGCGGTTACGCTCAGGTTGACACGTACTGACAGCATTGATCAAGATTGATTAAAATCAATATCACAGAACGGGCAGAGGCCAGCCCCGCGCTGTGCCCGGCCACCGATCGGAGGTAACCCCGTGACGGCTTGGATCACGGCGGAGGCCGCCGCCCAGCGGCTGGGGATCAAGCGGGCCACGCTGTACGCGTACGTCAGCCGGGGCGTACTGGTGCGTCGGCGCGCTCCCGGCGGCCGGGGCAGCCTGTTCGACGCCGCCGAGATCGAGAAGCTGGCCCGCCGCGGGCGGCCGCGCCGCGCGCCGGGGGGAGCGGAGCTGGTCATCGAGTCGGCGCTGACCGAGATCTCTGGCGACCGGCTGCGCTATCGCGGCCATGAGGTCACCGCGCTGGCCGGCGCGCGAAGCTTCGAGGACGTCGCCAGCCTGCTGTGGACCGGGGATTTCACCGCCCCGGCCGGATGGCAGGCCACGCCGGAGGCGGTCGCGGTCGGCGCGGCGGCGCAGTCCGCGCTGCGTGCCCCGGCCGGATGGCAGGCTACGCCGGAGGCGGTCGCGGTCGGCGCGGCGGCGCAGTCCGCGCTGCCCGCCGCGGCGCTGCCGCTGGAGCGCCTGCAGGTGATCGTGCCCGCGCTCGCCGCCACCGACCCGCTACGGCTGCACCTGGACCAGCCGGCCGTGGTCGCCGCCGGCCGCGCCATGATCGCCGGCATGGTCGACTGCCTGCCTGACCAGCGCGAGCGGGCCGCCGACGGCGTCGATCAGCCGGTCCCGGACATCGCGACGCGGCTGTGGGGCAAGATCTGCCCGGCCGAGGCCGAGGGCCTGCTCGCCGCGCTGCGGGCCGCGCTCGTGCTGCTGGCCGACCACGAGCTTGCCGCGTCCACGCTGGCGGTGCGGGTGGCCGCGTCGGTCCGGGCTGATCCCTACGCGGCGGTGGCGACCGGGCTCGGCGCGCTCGGCGGCCCGCTGCACGGCGGCGCCTCGCTCGGCGCCGAGGCCATGCTCGCTGCGGCGGCCGGCCCGCGGGACGCGCCGGGAGTCGTGGGCGACCTGCTGCGCCGGACCGGCCGGGTGCCCGGGTTCGGGCACTTCGTGTACCGGGCCGGCGACCCGCGGGCCATCTGCCTGCTCGACCTGGTCGCGCGGGGTGCGCCGGAGTCCCCCCGGCTGGCCGTCGCGGAGGCCGTCAGGACCGAGATGCGCCGCCGCGCGCTGCCCGAGCCGAACATCGACTTCGCGCTGGCCGTGCTGGCGGACGTGGCCGGAATGATCAGCGGCGCGGGTGAGGCGGTGTTCGCCGTGGCCCGTGCGGCCGGCTGGATCGCGCACGCGCTCGAGGAGTACGCCCGCGAGGTTCCGCTGCGCCCGCGCGCGGTCTACACCGGGCCGCCGGCCGGAGATACAGTCGGGTGACCGCACAATCCCCAGGGGAGACGCCTGTCATGTCCGTTCGCCGTCTCAACCATGCCGTGCTGTACGTCAGCGACCTGTCGCGCGCGGTGGAGTTCTACCGCGAGACGCTCGGCTTCGAGGTCCGCACCGAAATCCCGGGACGGGCCGCCTTCCTGCGCGCACCCGACTCGGCCAACGACCACGACCTGGGCCTGTTCGCGGTCGGCCCCGCCCCGCCGGCCCCCGAACGCCGGGTCGGCCTCTACCACTTGGCCTGGGAGGTCGGCACGCTGTCCGACCTGGCCGACATCCGGAGCAGGCTGAGCGCGGCCGGCGCGCTGGTCGGGGCCAGCGATCACCGGGTCTCCAAGTCCCTGTACGCCCAGGATCCGGACGGCATCGAGTTCGAGGTTATGTGGCGGGTACCGGTGCAGGACTGGGAGAGTGAGCTGAGCCACGGCGACATGATCGCCCCGCTCGACCTGGAGGGCGCGCGGGCCCGCTGGGGAAACCAGGTGACCGGGGCCGCGGCGGGCTCACCGACCTGACGGGAGACGAACAGCCATGAACGACAATGCCGCGGCCGGGCTCGATCTGGCTGCCATCACCGCCGAGCGGGACCGGCTGCGGTCGCAGTACCTGCAGGCGGACCGGCCCGCCAGCTCCGCGCGCGGCGTGCATCACGTCGCGCTGCTGTCCTCTGACGTCGAGCGCACGATCCACTTCTACCAGGAGCTGCTCGAGTTCCCGCTCACCGAGATCTTCGAGAACCGCGACTACGCGGGTTCCAACCACTTCTTCTTCGACATCGGCCACGGCAACCTGCTGGCCTTCTTCGACTTCCCCGGGCTGGATCTGGCGCCGTACGACGAGGTCCTCGGCGGGCTGCACCACCTGGCGATCTCGGTCGAGCCCGAGCGCTGGGCCCGGCTGCGCGACAAGCTCTACGAGGCCGGGGTCGGCTATCAGGAGGAAAGCGGCACGTCGCTGTACTTCAACGACCCCGATGGCGCCCGTGTCGAGCTGATCGCCGACCCGCTCGGCAACATGTACGGCCACGAGGTCGGCTGACCCGCCCCGGCACGGCCGGAGCTACTGGCTGATCTCGCGCTCGGTACCCGGCGGGCGGGTCCGAGTCTCGATCGTGCCCTTGTAGGCGAGGCCGCGGATATGCACCACGGGCGCGTCGGCCGGCAGCTGGGTCTCCCACTCCTCCTCCGCTGACCAGCCCTTGGATACGCCGAACCCCTCCATCTCCACCCGCACGCCCGGGGGCACGAGGATGTCGATGCGCGACTTGTAGGCGATGGCGACGACGGTGGTCACCGGCTCGGTGAGCTCGGCCGCGCGTAGATCGATCCAGCCGCTGCCCTTGTAGACCACGGGCGTGAAACGGTCCGGGACCCGCCAGCGCCCGCCGCGGCGGACCGAGTTCTTGTACGCGACCGCGTACCTTCCCGGCCTCGGCCCCGCGACGGCCGGCGCCGGGCCGGCCGCGGTCGCGGCCGGAAGATCCGCGGAGAGCTTGTCCAGTTCCGGGCGGGTCACCGCGGTGAGCGCCGAGCGCATCCGCCGGTCGAACTCGGCGTCGTCCAGCCGGCCCTCGGCGAACGCGGCCTGCAGACGGTGGGTGGCCTCGTCCCTGTCCTGGTCGGATGCGCGCATGGCCGGTGGCTCCCGCGTGGCCGGAGGTTCCGCAGCGTCCATGACCGTCCTCCTTCGCTCGTCCGTGCTTCGCCCCCGCCCGCGCGGGGGCAAGTCGAGACATATCTTAATCACGAAGCAGGAGCGCGGCCACGGGGCACCCGCCGCCGAACGCGGAGGGAGGTCAGTCCGCCGAACGCGGAGGGAGGTCAGTCCGCCTTCGCGGCCTTCTCGGCCGTTTCCACAGCGGGCGTGTGCGCCTGCCGGTGAACCAGCCGGGTCGCCAGGAGCCGGGCGATCGACACCGCGACGCCCATCATCGCGGCCCAGCCCATCGCCTCTGCCCAGCCGACTTCCGGATCCTCCGGATTCTGCGGCGGCTCCTTGCCTGTGATCTTCGTCCAGGCCGTGGTCAGCACCTTGCGGGTGATGAAGGCGGCGCCGAGGGCGGCAATCGTCGCGACCGCGCGGCTGCGCGAATCCCCGGGCTTGTCTGCCATCAGATCCTCCTTGACCCAGGCCCCGCACCCGGATGGTCAGTGCCCGGCGGCTCTGATCATCTCACGCGGCCGGGCCCGGCGAACGCTAGTCCCGTGCGGCCATCGCTGCTCGCGATCTCTCGATCGCGTCGGCCAGGCTGGCGGGGTGCCGGGTGCCGATCAGCAGGTACGGCCACCTGGCATCTGCCCCGATAACCTCGACGTACACCGACTCCCTGAGGTAGGGCCTGATCAGCACATAGGCGGCAGGGTTCGCGCGCGGCCCGCGCATCACCCGGGTCTGCGCCTGGTCCAGCGGCCGCACCTCGCCGGCCGTGGCCAGCGGCAGCCGGATCGCGACCGGCGGCACGGTCCGGGGCCGGGGCCGCCCAGGCAGCCTGGCGGCCAGCGCGTCGCGGGCCTTGGCCAGCGGCAGCCGGACCGGTTTCACGCGCAGCTCGCCACCGCTCACCTCGACCACGACACCACCCCAGTGCAACAGCGTCGCGCTGCAGATCAGGGCGAGGACAACGTAGAACACCACACCCAGGATCACGCTGTAGCCGGCGAACAGCTCGGTACCGAGGATGAGCACGCACACGCCGGTGACCAGCCACCAGACAGCGGGCACGCGCAGCCGTTCGCGGTAGTCGCGCATGGGTCTACGGTAGTTGGTTAGGTGGAAACATGGCCTGGCGGATCCGGCGCGGGGAACGGGGGGCGGAGCGCGGCATGACCACATCCGCGCCACAGCAGGATGCTCCCGACGGCAGGCCTGTCGCTGTCGCCGCCCGGCCCGACAGCACCCAGCGTGGACAGATACCGAGGTGGCTGCAGACCGCGGCCGGATGGTCGTGGCTGCTGCTGCTGCTGGGGTTGCTGCTGTACGTGATCGCCCGGATCGCCAGCGCGCTGCGGATCGTGGTGCTGCCGTGCGTCGCCGCGCTGCTGCTGACCGCGCTGCTGCAGCCGCTGACCACGCGGCTGAAGCGGGCCGGGATGCCGGCCATCTTGGCCACCTGGTGCTCCCTGCTGGTCGCCGTCGCGGTGATCGCCGGGGTGGGCACCCTGATCGGCGTGCGGGTCAGCCAGGAGTACCCGACGCTGGTCGCCGTGCCTACGGCCGCGGCGATCACGCGCGCCTGGCCCGAGCTGCGCAGGGGGCCGGACCCGGGTGATGAGCACCGTGGCGACGCGTACCGTGCTGACGAGCAGGCGCCGACGTAAGGACTGTGGATGAACGCGATGCAAGGCGATGCAGTCGGCCGGCCGGACGTGCTGATCAGGCGCCTGGATCCGGGAGTGCCGCTGCCCGGGTACGCTCACCCGGGGGACGCCGGAGCCGACCTGGTCGCGGCGGCCGATGTCGAGCTGGCCCCGGGCCAGCGCGCCATAGTCCCCACCGGCTTGGCGATAGCCCTGCCCGCGGGCTACGCCGCCTTCGTCCACCCGCGATCGGGCCTGGCGGCCAGGCACGGGGTCACGATCGTGAACGCGCCGGGAACCGTGGACGCCGGCTACCGGGGCGAGATCAAGGTAACGATGCTGAATACGGACGCTGACCGGACGGTGCGCTTCGTGCGCGGTGACCGGATCGCGCAATTGGTGATCCAGCGCGTGGAGCACGCCACGTTCCACGAGGTTGAGGTCCTGCCGGGATCGGCGCGGGGCGCGGGGGGCTTCGGGTCCACCGGCGGCCACGCGGGCGCGGCACCCGATGCCGCCGGCCAGGACATACCCACAGCGGCACGAGGATCGTAGGGAGCGAGACAGTGTTCCGGCGACGCCGTCACACAGGCGAGCACAGGCCGAGGCCCGAGGGCACAACGGACCCGGGGGCCTTCGGCGACGATGAGCTGGCGGAGCCCGGCGAGGATGAGCTGGCGGAGCCCGGCGAGGATGAGCTGGCAGGGCCCGGCGAGGATGAGCTGGCAGGGCCCGGCGACGATGATGCGGGAGACACCCCGCCGGACGACGGCGACTACGCCGGGCGCCACGCCCTGACGGGGGAGGACGCCGACCCCGGCGAGCCGGGCAGCGACGAGGCGGCGGGCAGCGGCCCGTGGGATTCCGGCGAGCGGTATCCGCAGCGGGAGCGAGTCGATCTCGGCAGCCTGCTGATCCCAGTCCACCCGGAGCAGGAGGTCCAGCTCAACGTGGCCGGGGAGCACATCGTCGCGGCCAGCGTGACCATCGGCCGCAGCAGCCTGCAGGTGCAGGCGTTCGCCGCGCCCAAGAGCGGCGATCTCTGGGAAGACGTCCGGGTCGAGCTGGCCCAGGAGATCCGCAACCTCGGCGGGCAGGCGCAGGAGGCCGACGGGCCGTTCGGCACCGAACTGCAGGCCCGCGTGCCCACCGAGCCGGGCAGCGGGCAGACGGAGCTGCAGTCGGCCCGGTATATCGGGGTGGATGGCCCGCGCTGGCTGCTGCGCGGCACGATCAGCGGCCAGGCCGCCAGCCGCCCGGAGCTGGCCAAGCCGCTGGAGGAACTGTTCGCCGATGTCGTGGTGGTGCGCGGCGATCATCCGGCGCCGCCGCGTGACCTGCTGGAGATCCAGCTCCCGCCCGAGATGCGCGAGGCGCTCGAGCAAGAGATGGCGCAGGCCGAGGAGCGCGGTCAGTACCCCAGCCCGTTCGACCGGGGCCCGGAGATCACCGAGACCCGCTGAGCCCGCCGGCCGCGGCGGCGACCCCGCCCCGGCCCGGGCTGCCCCGGCCCGGGCTGCCCCCGCCCGGCTGCCCCCGCCCGGCTGCCCCCGCCCGGGCTCACTGCGCGGACAGCAGCTCGCCCAGCTGGTCCTCGACGTCCTCGTTCGTGACGAACAGCAGCTCGTCGCCGGCCTCCAGCGGGTCGTCATCGTGCGGCACGATCACCCGGCCCTCCCGCAGAATGGCCACCAGCGCGGTGTCCAGGGGCCAGTCGATGTCACCGACCCGCTGGCCGGACAGCGGGGCATCGGCCGGCATGGTGAGCTCCACCAGGTTCGCGTCGCTCTGCCGGAACGTCATCAGCCTGACCAGATCGCCCACGCTGACCGCCTCCTCGACCAGCGCGGACAGCAGCCTCGGCGTGGACACGGCGACGTCGATGCCCCACGACTCGTTGAACAGCCACTCGTTCTTGGGGTCGTTCACCCGGGCGACGACCCGCGGCACGCCGTATTCGGTCTTGGCCAGCAGCGAGACGACCAGGTTCACCTTGTCGTCGCCCGTCGCGCAGATCACCACGTTGCAGCGTTCCAGGCCGGCGTCGTCCAGCGAGGTGATCTCGCACGCGTCGGCGAGCAGCCATTCCGCCCGGGGCACGCTGTCCACCTGGATAGCCCGGGGGTTCTTGTCGATGAGCAGGACCTCATGCCCGTTTTCCAGCAGCTCTGCGGCGATGGACTTGCCGACCGCGCCGGCGCCGGCTATGGCGACCCGCATCAGCGGCCTCCCTCGGCCCGCTTGGCGAGCTCCGCGGTGATCCGTTCGAGGTCGGACTCCTCGGTGATCACGTGGATCAGGTCGCCCTCCTGCAGCACGGTGCCCGGTTCCGGTACCAGGGCCTGGCCGAGCCGGGAGATGAACGCGATCCTGGCCCCGGTGGACTGCTCGAGCACCTTGACCTTCTCGCCGAGCCAGCGCTCGGAGTAGGCCACCTCGGCCAGCACGATCTTCCCCGTGGGGTCGCGCCAGAGCGACTCCGCCCCGTCCGGCACCAGCGTGCGCAGCATCTGGTCGGCCGTCCAGCGCACGGTGGCCACGGTAGGGATGCCCACCCGCTGGTAGACCTCCGCCCGGCGCGGGTCGTAGATCCGCGCGGCGACGCGCTGGATGCCGAATGACTCCCGCACCACCCGTGCCGAGATGATGTTGGAATTGTCACCGCTGCTCACCGCCGCGAACGCGTCGGCCTCCTCGATCCCCGCCTCGATGAGCACGTCCCGGTCGAAACCGGAGCCGGTTATCTTCCGGCCCTTGAAGCCCGAGCCGAGCTTGCGGAAGGCATCGGCGTCCTGATCGATGACTGCCACCGAGTGACCCTGGTCCTCGAGGATGTGCGCCAGGGTCGACCCGACGCGGCCACATCCCATGATCACGATATGCACGGCCGTCCTTCCGGCGATTCCGCTGCCCGCCCACGGTATTCCCATCTGCCGGGCAGTCAAGACCGGGATGGCGAACATGGATCCTGCCCTAAGCTGCCAATCCGGGGTACTGATCGGCATGACGAAGGCCATGACAATTCCGAACGGCGCTGCCCCGGGCGATGTGCTCGAGCTGACCGTAGGCGAAGCGGCCCACGGCGGCTGGTGCGTGGCCAGGAGCGACGCGCCCGGCGACCAGGGCAAGGTGGTGTTCGTCCGGCACGCGCTGCCCGGCGAGCGGGTCCGCGCCCGGGTCACCAGCCGCACGACCAGGTTCGCCCGCGCCGAGGCCATCGAGATACTCCAGGCGTCGCCGGACCGGGTCGAGCCGCCCTGTCCGTACGCGCGCCCGGACGGATGCGGCGGCTGCGACCTGCAGCACGCCCGCCCCGCCGCGCAGCGGGCGATCAAGGCCCAGGTGATCAGGCAGCAACTGCGCCGCATGGCCGGGATCGAGCGCGAGGTGACGGTCGAGGCGCTGCCCGGCGACCCGGCGGGGCTGGGCTGGCGCACCAGGGTTGGCTTCGCGGTCGGCCCGGACGGGACGGCCGGCCTGCGCAAGCATCGCTCGCGCGAGGTCGTAGCGATCGCCGACTGCCTGATCGCGCACCCGCTCGCGCGTGCGCGCGACGTCACGGGCCGGAGCTGGCCGGGTGCCCGCGGCGTCGAGGTGACCGTCTCGCCGGGATCGGGGGAGCGGTCCGTAGCGGTGTCCGGCCCGGCCCGGAGCAGAGGCGGAAACCCGCGGCCGTGGCTCACCCAGCACGCGGCCGGCCGGACCTGGCGAGTGAGTGCCGGGGGGTTCTGGCAGGTTCACCCGGCCGCCGCCGGCGTGCTGACCGAGGTGGTGCTGGCCGCGCTGCGCCCGCAGCCCGGCGACGTCGCGCTGGATCTGTACTGCGGCGCGGGCCTGTTCACCGGCGCCCTGGCCGGGGCGGTCGGGGCCGCCGGGCTGGTCACCGGGGTGGAATCCGACGTGGCGGCGGTGCGCGACGCGCGCAAGAACCTGGCCCGCTTCCCGCAGGTCAGGGTGCATCGCGGCGACGCCGCGCAGGTGCTGGCGGAGCGCGGGCTCGGCGGCGCCAGCCTGGCCGTCCTCGATCCGCCGCGCGCGGGAGTCGATCGCCGGGTCATCGAGATGCTCGCTCCCGCGCTGCGGCGGATCGCCTACGTGTCGTGCGACCCGGCCACGCTCGCGCGGGATCTAGCCGTATTCGCCGGCCTGGGCTGGCGGGTCGACGACCTGCGCGCGTTCGACGCCTTCCCGATGACGCACCACGTCGAGTGCGTCGCCACCCTCACCACCGGTCCAGGTGGATGACCTCGTCGAGCGGGACGCGGGCCGCGGGCCGGAAGGTGTCTCCGGTGTAGTAGGCAGTGGGGATGAGCGCGCCCTGGTGGACGTCGGCGGGAATGCCGAGCAACTCGGCTACCTCGCGTTCGTAGGCCAGGTGCAGGGACGTCCAGGCGGTGCCGAGCCCGCGGACCCGGGCGGCGAGCATGTAACTCCAGACCGCGGGCAGCAGCGACCCCCACAGCCCGGCCTGATTGCCCGCGGGGAGCTGGTCGGAGCCCAGCTTGATGCCCGCGATCACCAGCACGGGCACCTCGCCCATGCGCTCGGCCAGGTAGACGGCGCTGGCCGCGACGCGCCGCTGCACACCCGCGCGCGCCGCGTCATCCGGGTACAGGTGCTCGGGAGCGGGGCTCGACCGGTAGTACCGCTCGAACGAACGCCGGTAGTACTCGCCGATCTTCGCGCGGGCCGCGGCGTCGGTCACCACGATCCAGTGCCAGTCCTGGCGGTTGCTGCCGGTCGGCGCCTGCACGGCGATCCGGAGGCACTCCCGCACCAGCTCAATCGGAACGGGACGCTGCAGGTCCAGTCGCTTGCGCACGCTGCGCGTGGTGCTGAGCAGCTCGTCGGGACTCAGTGGCTGGGTGTTCATGCATCCATGCTCCCAGCCATCGGCGAGGATGGGGCGCATGCGACTACGGATCTTCACCGAGCCACAGCAGGGGGCCGACTATGCGACCTTGCGGCGGGTGGCGCAGGCCACCGAGCGGCTGGGCTTCGACGCGTTCTTCCGCTCCGACCATTACCTGAGCATCGGCGGCAGCGGCCTGCCCGGCCCGACGGACGCCTGGGCGACGCTGGCCGCGCTCGCCGTCGAGACGAGCCGCATCCGGCTCGGCACGCTGGTGAGCCCGGTGACGTTCCGGCTGCCCGGGCCGCTGGCCGTCACCGTGGCCCAGGTGGACCAGATGAGCGGCGGGCGGGTCGAGCTGGGGCTCGGCACCGGCTGGTTCGACGCCGAGCACGCCGCCTACGGGATCCCGTTCCCGCCGCTCGCGGAGCGGTTCGGCATGCTCGGCGAGCAGCTGGCGATCATCACGGGGCTGTGGCAGACGCCGGAGCAGCAGAAGTTCTCCTTCCGCGGCGCGCATTACCAGGTGACCGATTCCCCGGGCCTGCCCAAGCCGGCGCAGCGCCCGCGTCCGCCGGTGCTGATCGGCGGCGCCGGGACGCGCCGGACGCCGCGGCTGGCCGCCGCCTACGCCGACGAGTTCAACCTGGGGTTCCACAGCGTGCCGGACTCGGCCGCCGCGTTCGGCCGGGTCCGCGCGGCATGCGCGGCGGCGGGCCGCGACGCCGCGTCGTTGCGCTACTCGGTGGCGCACACGGTGTGCTGCGGCCGGGACACCGCCGAGCTGGAGCGGCGGGCCGCCGCGATCGGCCGCCCGCTCGCCGACCTGCGCGCGGATGCGGTGGCCGGGACGCCGGCCGAGGTCATCGACCGGATCGGGCAGTTCGGCGAGATCGGGGCGGACGGCGTCTACCTGCAGGTCCTCGACCTGGACGATATCGATCACCTGGAGCTGATCGCGGCCGAGGTGCTGCCGCAGGTGACATGAGGCTCGGCGACGACGAGGCGCGCCGGCGGCTGGGCGCCGCCCGGGTAGCCCGGCTGGCCACCGTCGGCGGCCCCGGATCGCCGCACCTGGTCCCGGTCACCTTCGCCGTGGCTGGCGACCGGATCTACACCGCGGTCGACGCCAAGCCAAAGACCACCCGCGACCTGCGGCGGCTGCGCAACATCCGGGAGAACCCCATGGTCGCCGTGCTGGCCGACCACTACGACGAAGACTGGTCGCGGCTGTGGTGGGTGCGAGCCGACGGCCGCGCCTCGATCCTGGACGCCCCGGACGACATGGCCGGCCCGATCCGGCTGCTGGCCGAGCGGTACCCGCAGTACCGGCACAGCCCGCCGGCCGGCCCGGTGATCTGCGTCGTCGTGGATCACTGGGCCGCCTGGGCCGCCGGCGACGGCGAGATTCAACCGGAGGCGCCATGAGCCACCACGGCGCAGGCCACCCAGGCTCAGGCGGTCCTGCCCGGCGGATAGCCGGCCGCGTTCTGGTCCTATCCCGCGGTCGGCTCTGGCACAGTGGGGAGATCCTTCTGGACCCGCGGGCGGAGAAGCAAGATGCTGGGACTTCCTGAGGGCACGCTGGCGTGCCTGTTTGACCTGGACGGCGTCGTCACGAAGACGGCTCTCGTGCACGCGGCGGCGTGGAAACAGATGTTCGACGCGTTCCTGCGCGAGTACGCCGCCGAGACCGGCACCGAGTTCGTGCCCTTCGACCCAGTCCGGGAGTACGACCGGTACGTGGACGGTAAGCCGCGGCTCGACGGGACCCGGTCGTTCCTGCAGTCCCGGGGGATAGAGCTGCCCGAGGGCAGCCCGGATGACCCGCCCGGCGCGCATACCATCAACGGGCTGAGCACCCGCAAGAACGCGCTCGTGCTCGAGATGATCGACAAGATGGGCGTGGAAGTCTACGACGGCTCGGTGCGCTACATCAGGCGGGTGCGGGAGGCGGGGCTGCACACCGCGGTCGTCTCGTCCAGCGCCAACACCGTCCAGGTGCTCAACGTGGCCGGGATCGCCGACCTGTTCGACGCGCGCATCGACGGCGTGATCGCCAAGCAGCGGGGACTGGCGGGCAAGCCGGCCCCCGACACGTTCCTGGCCGGAGCGCAGGAACTGGGCGTGCCCCCGGCCCGCGCGGCGGTGTTCGAGGACGCGCTGGCCGGGGTCGCGGCCGGCCGGGCCGGGCACTTCGGCCTCGTGGTGGGCGTTGACCGGACAGGTCAGGCGAAAGAACTGGCCGAACATGGCGCGGACATCGTGGTCCAGGATCTTGAGGAGCTGCTGGACCGGTGAGCGGGACCACGATCAGCCAGCAGCGGGGGGATAAGGTCGAGTCAATGCCTAGTGAGCAAGGTGCCTCGCCGGGTACAAGCGTCTCCGGGCCGGCTGACCAGGGAGTGCGGATGATCAAGCACGCGGCCTTCGGGGTCGAACCGTGGTGCATCACCGAGTCTGAGCTCAATCTCGAGGTGCTGGCGCAGAGCGAATCGGTTTTCGCGCTGTCGAACGGGCATATCGGGCTGCGCGCGAACCTGGACGAGGGAGAGCCGCACGGGCTGCCGGGCACCTACCTGAACTCGCTCTACGAACTGCGGCCGCTGCCCTACGCGGAGGCCGGCTACGGGTACCCGGACTCCGGGCAGACCATCATCAACGTCACCAACGGCAAGCTGATCCGGCTGCACGTGAACGACGAGCCGTTCGACGTCAGGTACGGCACCCTGCACTCGCACGTGCGCCAGCTCGACATGCGCGCCGGGACGCTGACCCGCGAGGTGGAGTGGAGCTCGCCGGCCGGCGACCGGGTGCGGATCACTTCGGTGCGGATGGTCTCGCTGAGCCAGCGCGCGCTGGCCGCCATCCGGTACACGGTCGAGCCGGTCGATGGGCCGCTGCGGCTCGTCGTGCAGTCCGAACTCGTCGCCAACGAGGCCCTGCCGGACATGGGCAAGGATCCGCGGGTGGCCGCCGTGCTCGAGTCACCCCTGGTCAGCGAAGAGAACGTCGCGGTCAACGACGACCAGGCGCGGGTCATCATGGTGCACAGGACCAAGGCGAGCGGGCTGATGCTCGCCGCCGGGATGGCGCACGAGGTGACCGGCCCGGAGAGGATGTCGATCCGCACCGAGTCCGGCCCCGACGTGGGCCGGACCACCGTGGCGGCCAGGGTCGCGGAGGGCGAGCGGCTGGAGGTCGTGAAGTATATCGGCTACGGCTGGTCCAGCCAGCGGTCCCGGCCGGCGCTGCACGACCAGGTCAACGGGGCGCTGGCGCTGGCCTCCCTGACCGGGTGGGACGGCCTGCTGGCCGAGCAGCGCGCCTACCTCGACGAATTCTGGGCGGGCGCGGACGTCGTGGTGGACGGCGACCCGGAGATCCAGCAGGCGGTGCGGTTCGGCCTGTTCCACATCCTGCAGGCCGCGGCGCGGGCCGAGCACCGCCCGATCGCCGCCAAGGGGCTGACCGGACCCGGCTACGACGGGCACACGTTCTGGGACACCGAGTCGTACGTGCTGCCGGTGCTGACCTATACCCACCCGGACGCGGTCGCCGACGCGCTGTTCTGGCGGCACATGGTGCTGGCCGCGGCCCGCCAGCACGCGGCCGACCTGGGGCTGGCCGGCGCGGCCTTCCCGTGGCGGACAATCAGGGGCCAGGAGTGCTCGGGGTACTGGCCGGCCGGCACCGCCGCGTTCCACATCAACGCCGACATCGCCGACGCCATCCTGCGCTACCTGGACGCCACCCAGGACACCGACTTCGAGCGCGATGTCGGCCTGGAGATGCTCGTGGAGACCGCGCGGCTGTGGCGTGCGCTCGGCCACCACGACGTGGACGGCCGGTTCCGCATCGACGGCGTGACCGGTCCCGACGAGTACACCGCGATCGTGGACAACAACGTCTACACGAACCTGATGGCGCAGCAGAACCTCGTCGCGGCCGCGGACCTCGCGGGCAAGTACATGGATGAGGCCAGCGCGCTCGGCGTCACCACCGAGGAGGCGGCGGCGTGGCGGGACGCGGCCGGCGCGATGGTGATCCCCTACGACGAGCGCCTCGGCGTGCACCCGCAGTCCGAGCGCTTCACCGACCACGCCCGGTGGGACTTCGAGCACACGCCGCCAGACAACTACCCGCTGCTCTTGCACTACCCGTACTTCGACCTGTACCGCAAGCAGGTGGTCAAGCAGGCCGACCTGGTGCTCGCGATGCACCTGCGCGGCGATGCGTTCACGCCCGAGCAGAAGGCGCGCAACTTCGCCTACTACGAGGCGCTGACCGTGCGGGATTCCTCGCTGTCGGCGTGCACGCAGTCGGTGATCGCGGCCGAGGTCGGGTACCTCGAGCTCGCGCACGACTACCTGGCCGAGGCCGCGCTGATGGACCTGCACGACGTGCAGCACAACACCCGCGACGGCCTGCACATGGCCTCGCTGGCGGGTGCCTGGACCGCGCTGGTGGCCGGGTTCGGCGGGATGCGGATGCGGGACGACACGCTGGCCTTCGCCCCGCAGCTGCCGAGCGGCATCTCCCAGTTGACCTTCCGGCTCCGCTACCGGGGGCGCAGGCTCAGCGTGGCCATCACCCGGACTGAGGCGCACTACGAGCTGCTGGAAGGCGAGCCGATGCCGCTCATCCACCACGGCGAGTCGCTCGTGCTGGAGGACAAGACGCTGGTATGCGAGGTGCCGCAGGTCCAGGCCGGCCCGGCGCCGCACCAGCCTCCGGGCCGGGCGCCGATCACCCACGTCACCACGTAAGGCCGGGTGAGCGGGTCGCCCGGGCCCGTTCGGTATCCAGATTTACCAGATATTCCAGGCTTGCCGCCCTCCGGCTAGGCACAATGTCCACCCCGGGTGGCTCCAGTTGCGCCTGGCACCGTGATGCTCCAGGTTTTGTGCTACAGGTTGCATCGCGAGTGAGGATCTGGCATGACCACCACGCACGCACCAGGCACCGCAGACCTGACGCCCGACGAGACCGAGGCGGGCATGGCCCCGGGCCAGCTGAGACAACTGGTGGGGCTGGTCGACTACGACGGGTCCGCCGATCCATTCCCGGTCACCGCCCTGGACGGGATCGTCTTCACGGTCGGCAACGCCACCCAGGCCGCGCACTTCTACCAGGCCGTGTTCGGGATGGACCTGGTCGCCTACCGCGGCCCGGAGACCGGCAACCACGAGTTCAAGTCCTACGTGCTGAAGTCGGGCTCGGCCCGGTTCGTGATCAACGGGGGCGTGCGCCCCGGCCACTGGATGCACGATCACCATCACGCGCACGGCGACGGCGTCAGCGACCTGCCGCTGTCCGTGCCCGACGTGGACAAGTGCGTGGCGCACGCGCGGTCGCGCGGCGCGACCGTCCTGGCCGAGCCGCACGACGAGTCCGACGAACACGGCCGGGTGCGGGTGGCGGCGATCGCGGCCTACGGCGACACCCGGCACACGCTGGTCGACCGCACCCGCTACCACGGCCCGTACCTGCCCGGCTACGTCCCGGCCGGGACCGCGGTCAGCCGCGGCGCCGGCGAGCCGCGGCTGTTCCAGGCGATCGACCACGCCGTCGGCAACGTCGAGCTCGGCCAGATGGACGCCTGGGTCGCCTTCTACAACGACGTCATGGGCTTCGTGAACATGGCCGAGTTCGTCGGCGACGACATCGCCACCAACTACTCGGCGCTGATGTCCAAGGTCGTCGCCAGCGGCAACCACCGGGTGAAGTTCCCGCTCAACGAGCCGGCCGTGGGCAGGCGCAAGTCGCAGATCGACGAGTTCCTCGAGTTCTACCGCGGACCGGGCGTGCAGCACATCGCGCTGGCCACCGGCGACATCCTGACCACGGTGGACACGCTGCGGGCCCGCGGCGTGCCGTTCCTCGACACCCCGGACAGCTACTACACCGACCCCGAGCTGCGGGCGCGGATCGGCCGGGTCCGGGTCCCGGTCGAGGAGCTGCGGTCGCGCGGCATCCTGGTGGACCGGGACGAGGACGGCTACCTGCTGCAGATCTTCACCGCGCCGACGGGCGACCGCCCGACCGTGTTCTTCGAGCTGATCGAGCGGCACGGCTCGCTGGGCTTCGGCAAGGGCAACTTCAAGGCGCTGTTCGAGTCCATCGAGCGCGAGCAGGAGCGCCGCGGCAACCTCTGACCGGTCGGCACCCGCCCCGCAAAATAGCTTGACGTCAAGATATGATGCCGGGGAAGGCGGGTAGCAGCCTGCCCGGCAGGCAGACGTTCAGGGAGGTCGGTGCGGATGACCGCGGACAGCTTCGGCAGCCAGGACACGCTGCGGGCAGGCGTACAGAAATACCGGATTTACCGGCTGGACGCGGTGGACGGCGCCCGGACGCTGCCGTTCAGCCTGAAGATCCTGCTGGAGAACCTGCTGCGCAACGAGGACGGAACGAACGTCACCGACGGCCACGTGCAGGCGCTGGCCGGCTGGGACCCCAGGGCCGAGCCCGACACCGAGATCCAGTTCACCCCGGCGCGGGTGATCATGCAGGACCTCACCGGCGTGCCGGCCGTGGTGGACCTGGCCACCATGCGCGAGGCCATGCGTCACCTGGGCGGCGACGCCGGCGCGATCAACCCGCTGGTCCCGGCCGAGCTGGTCATCGACCACTCGGTGGTGGCCGACGTGTTCGGCCGCCCGGACGCGTTCGCGCGCAACGTGGACCTGGAGTTCGAGCGGAACGCCGAGCGGTTCGGCTTCCTGCGCTGGGGTCAGGAGGCGTTCGACCGCTTCAAGGTGGTGCCGCCCGGCACCGGGATCGTGCACCAGGTGAACATCGAGCACCTGGGCCGGGTGGTCATGACCGCCGACGGCGCGGCCTACCCGGACACCTGCGTGGGCACCGACTCGCACACCACCATGCAGAACGGGCTCGGCATCCTCGGCTGGGGGGTCGGCGGCATCGAGGCCGAGGCGGCCATGCTCGGTCAGCCGATCTCGATGCTGATCCCGCCGGTGGTCGGGTTCCGGCTCACCGGCGAGCTGCCCGACGGCGCCACGGCCACCGACCTGGTGCTGCATATCACCGAGCTGCTCCGCAGGCACGGCGTGGTCGGCAAGTTCGTCGAGTTCTGTGGCGAGGGAGTGGCCGCGGTGCCGGTGGCCAACCGGGCCACGATCGGGAACATGAGCCCCGAGTTCGGGTCCACCTGCGCGATCTTCCCGATCGACGAGCTCACGCTCGACTACCTGCGGCTCACCGGCCGCCCGGCGCAGCAGATCGCGCTGGTCGAGGCGTACGCCAAGGAGCAGGGGCTGTGGTACGAGCCGGGCCAGACCGCCAGGTACTCCGAGGAGCTCGGGCTCGACCTGTCGACCGTGGTGCCGTCGCTGGCCGGCCCCAGGCGGCCGCAGGACCGGGTGGCGCTGGCCGATGCGAAGACGTCGTTCCGTGACGCGCTCGGCGCGTTCGTGTCCGAGCCGAGCCTGGACAACGGCATCGCCGGCACGTTCCCGGCCTCAGATCCCGTCGCGAATACTCCCGAGCCCAGGGCCTCATCGCCGGTCCGGGTCACGCTCGAGGATGGGACGCAGACCACGGTCGACCACGGCTCGGTAGTGATCGCCGCCATCACGTCCTGCACGAACACCTCCAACCCGTCGGTCATGGTGGGCGCCGCGCTGCTGGCCCGCAAGGCCGTGGAGGCCGGGCTGGCCCGCAAGCCCTGGGTCAAGACCACGCTCGCACCCGGCTCCAAGGTGGTCATGGACTACTACGAGCGGTCCGGGCTATTGCCCTACCTGGAGAAGCTGGGCTTCAACCTGGTCGGTTACGGCTGCACCACCTGCATCGGCAACTCCGGGCCGCTGCCCGAGGCGATCAGCGAGGCGGTCAACGATAGCGACCTGGCCGTGGTCGCGGTGCTGTCCGGGAACCGGAACTTCGAGGGCCGGATCAACCCGGACGTCAAGATGAACTACCTGGCCTCGCCGCCGCTGGTCGTGGCCTACGCGCTGGCCGGGACGATGGACATCGACCTGACGTCCGAGCCGCTCGGCGCGAGCGCCGACGGCGAGCCGGTGTACCTGTCCGACATCTGGCCGGCGCCGGACGAGATCGCCGCGGTGGTGCACAGCGCGGTCGCCGCCGAGATGTTCACCCGCGACTACTCCGACGTGTTCACCGGGGACGAGCGGTGGAGGTCGCTGGACGTGCCCGCCGGCGACACCTACGAGTGGGATCCGGACTCCACCTACGTCAGGCGGCCGCCGTACTTCGAGAACATGCCGGCCGAGCCCGAGCCGCTGGAAGACATCCGCGGCGCCCGGGTGCTCGCGCTGCTGGGCGACTCGGTCACCACCGACCACATCTCGCCGGCCGGCGCGATCAGGCCGGATAGCCCGGCCGGGAAGTACCTCATCGAGCACGGCGTGCAGCGTCGTGACTTCAACTCCTACGGGTCGCGGCGCGGCAATCACGAGGTGATGATCAGGGGCACGTTCGGCAACATCAGGCTGCGGAACCTGCTGGCGCCCGGCACCGAGGGCGGCGTCACGGTGAAGCTGCCCGACGGCGAGCGGATGAGCATCTTCGAGGCGTCCCGGCGCTATATCGCCGACGGCACGCCGCTGATCGTCCTGGCCGGGAAGGAGTACGGCTCCGGCTCGTCCCGGGACTGGGCCGCCAAGGGCACCGCGCTGCTCGGCGTGCGGGCCGTGCTGGTCGAGTCGTTCGAGCGGATCCACCGGTCGAACCTGATCGGGATGGGGGTGCTGCCGCTGCAGTTCCGCCCGGGTGAGTCCGCGGCCTCGCTGGGGCTGACCGGGCACGAGACGTTCGACGTGCTCGGGATCGAGGCGATCAGCTCGGGGCCGGTCCCCCGCGAGGTCACCGTGACGGTGCGCTCCGATGACGGCTCGCAGCGCGAGTTCCGCGCGGTGGTCCGGATCGACACTCCCGGCGAGGCCGAGTACTTCAGGCACGGCGGGATCATGCAGTTCGTGCTGCGGATGCTGCGGGCCAGGAGCTGAGCCGGCTGAGCCGGCTGCGCCAGCTGCCGCGCGGGCGCCGCGGCCACGACCGCGTCGAGGCCCCCGGCGACGGCCCCGGCGAGCTGCACCGGGGCGCGGTGGCCGTCCTGGTGGTGGGCATCATCTTCATCGGCTTCAATCTGCGGACCGCGGTCGCCAGCCTGCCCCCGGTGTTCCCCGAGCTTTCCGCGCAGCTCGGCCTGTCCGCGACGGCGATCACCGTGCTGGCGACCATCCCGGTCGTGTGCTTCGGCCTGTTCTCCGGCGTCGCGGCCCCGCTGAGCCGCAGGTTCGGCGAGGAGCGGGTGCTGCTCGCCTCGCTCAGCCTGGTGGCCGCCGGGCTGGTGCTGCGCGGAGCGCTGCCCCGGATCCTGCTGTACCCGGGGACGGTGCTTGCCTGCGGCGCGATCGCGCTGATGAACGTGCTGCTGCCGAGCATGGTCAAGCGACGCCAGCCGAGCCGGGCCGGGCTGCTCATCGGCACCTACCTGCTCTTCCTGGGGATCGGCTCGGTGCTGGGCTCGCTGCTGGCGGTGCCGGGCTACCAGTACGCGGCGGATGCCCCCTGGCTCGGCGGGTCGGTGCGATTCTCCCTCTGGATGTGGGCGGCGCCGGCTGCCCTGGCGTTCGTGGTCTGGCTGCCGCAGTGGCGCTACCGCCCCCCGCCCGGGGGGCGGGCGCCGGCCGAGCCGGCCCGACGGCGGAACGGGCCGCCGTCGGCGCGAGTGGCCGTCACCAGGCACGCGCTGGCCTGGCAGGTGACCGCGTTCATGGGGTTGCAGAGCCTGTCCTACTACGCCGCGCTGTCCTGGCTGCCTACCCTGTTGCGCGACCGCGGCGCGACCGCGGCGCACGCCGGCACCCTGCTCGCCCTGATGAACCTGGGCAACGCCGTGACCGCCATGCTCGTCCCGGTGCTCGCGCACCGGATGGCCGCGCAGCGGCTGCTGGTCGTCCCCACGGTCATCGCGACCGCGGCGGGCATCGCCGGGGCGCTGTACGCCCCGCTGGGCAGCGCCTGGGCCTGGATCCTGCTGCTCGGCCTGGCCCAGGGGGCCGCGCTCGGCCTGGGCATCTTCTTCACCATGGCCCGGACCCACGACCCGGTGGCCGCCGCGTCCCTGTCCGCGATGGCGCAGGGCTGGGGTTACCTGCTGGCCGCGCTCGGCCCGCTCGCGGTCGGGCTGCTGCACGCGAGCACCGGCGGCTGGGACATCCCGGTCACCCTGCTGCTCGTGCTGTGCGCCGTCGAGCTGGCCGCGGGCTGGCTCGCCGCCCGGGGCCGCGTCCTGCCGCCGCCGGGACCCCAGCCGGTGACCGGATAGGATGCCGCGGTGCGAGTGCTCTCCGTCGTGTTCGCCCTGCTGACCGCGCTGGCCAACGGGACGGCGTCGGTGCTGCAGCGGATCGCTGCCCGGGACGCGCCGCCGTCGAAGGCGCTGCACCTGTCGCTGTTCGGCTACTTGATCCGGCGCAAGGTGTGGCTGGCCGGCATCGGAATGATCATGATCGCGGCGGTGTGCCAGGCGGTGGCGCTGGCCAACGGCCCGGTCGCCCTGGTGCAGCCGATCTTCATCATCGAGCTGCCGTTCACGCTGCTGCTGTCCAGCAGGATCTTCCACCGCAAGCTGCCCCCCCTGACCTGGGGGGCGGTGGCGCTGGTTACGCTCAGCCTGGGCGTGGGCCTGGCCGCCGCCGCGCCGTCCGGCGGCGTCGAGCGCGCCCCCTTTCGCGTCTGGATAGCGGCCCTGATCGTCACCGGGTGCTTCGAGACCGTGGTGATCGCCGTGGGCATCCGGCTGCAGGGCAACGCGCGGGCCGCGGCGCTCGCGCTCGCGGCGGCATGCGGCTACGCGCTCACCGCGGCGCTGCTCAAGGGCGCGATGGAGGCGCTGCGCCACGGCATCGTCCCGTTCTTCACCTCGTGGGAGCTGTACGGCGCCGCGGCAGCCGGCGTCGGGGCGCTGTTCCTGTTGCAGAACAGCCTGCAGGCCGGCTCGCTGGTCGCAGCGCAGCCGCCGCTGACCCTGGGCGACGCTCTGATCAGCGTGGCGTACGGGGTGAGCGTGTTCGGCGAGCAGCTGCGCACCGGCGGCTGGCTCGCGGTCCAGATCGTGTGCGTGCTGCTGATCGCGGTGGGCTGCGTCGAGCTTTCCCGGTCGCTGGCCACCACCAATAAGGCGGAGGACGCGGCCATGCCGGCCGTCTCCCCGCGCGCTGCCGAAGGGTGACCGGCGGGCAAGCGGCGCTCTAGCCGGAGTCTCGCCGCGAGCCGGTGCGGCCCGTCACGTAGGCCACGTTGACGAGGCCGATGACGATCCAGATCAGCGCGGTGAGCATGATGCCCCCGGCGCCCGGGCCCGACTGGCTGCCGCCATGGTTCGTGTAGATGCTGGACGTGGTCCTGGACAGGACGATCGCGGTGCTGGACATGGCGAATACGAGCGACCCCAGGATCACCAGGATCGACGGTCGCCCGGACTGTGCGGCCTGGGCGCGCCGGCTGACCCGCAGGGCCCGCCTGCTGGCCCGGCGGACGTGCCGACAGCCCAGGTGCTGGTCCAGTCCCGTGGCCATCCGGTCATCGACCTCCGCCGAGACCCGCTGATCGATCTGGGCGGTGATCCGGTCGTCGATCTCGGTGCTGATTCGCTCCACCAGGCCCTCGGCCAGCGCCTGCTCGTAGCCGGGGCCGAGATGCTGGTGGGCGGCCACCGATGCGGCGATCTCGTTCCGGTGATCCGTGTCCATCGCCCCTCCGTCGTCCTGCCCGTCCTGGCCACGGTACGAAGACCGGGCTGGGCGGCGGAATGCGGCTAACCCCCGGGTGTGCGCTGGGGATAGCCCTACCCCGGTGACGCATGAAGTTCAGGAAACGGGAAAGACGCGCAGGCAGAGCCGGATCCCGCGACATGCGGCCCGCGGGATCCGGCGCCCGGCCCCGTGCGCCCGGGCGGCCCGCGCTGCGCTATTCTCCGAGCCCAGTGGCAAAGACCGCGAGCCCCGGGAGGAGCACATGGCGCAGCCGCCGGGCGCACCGGGCTTCCTGGCCCACCGTGACGGCGACCTGGTCGGCGTCGCGGTACGGGACCTGGATCCGGGCCCTGTGGACGGTGGGTACCTGAGCGGGCCGGCCTCGATCAGCGTGCGGCTCACCGAGGCGGTGCCGCTCGGCCACAAGCTGGCCCTGGCCGACATCGCCGCCGGGCAGCAGATCATCGAGTACGGCCAGCCGGTGGGGATCGCCACGCGGGACATCGGGCGGGGCAATCATGTCCACGTGCACAACGTGCGGAGCGCGCGGCTGTGAGCGGGCGCGTGCTGACCGGGTACCGCCGCGAGAACGGGGCGGTCGGCATCAGGAATCACACGGTCATCCTGCCGGTGGACGACCTGTCGAACGCCGCCGCCGAGGCGGTGGCCGCGCTGGTGCCGGGCACGCTGGCGCTGCCGCACGCCTACGGCCGGCTGCAGTTCGGCGCCGACCTGGAGCTCACGTTCCGCACCCTGGCGGGCAGCGCGGCCAACCCCAACGTCGCCTCCGCAGTGGTCATCGGCATCGAGCCCAACTGGACCGAGCGGCTGGTGGCCGGCATCGCCAAGACCGGCAAGCCGGTCGCGGGCTTCGCCATCGAGCGGCACGGCGACCTGCGCACGATCGAGCGCGCGGCCCGGGTCGCGGCCCAGTTCCGGCAAGATGATTCCGAACGGACGCGGCAGGAGGTCGAGCGGAGCGAGATAGTCCTGTCGATCAAATGCGGTGAGTCCGACACGACCAGCGGCCTCGGCTCGTGCCCGACCACCGCGCAGGCCGTCGACCAGTGGGTCGAGGCGGGCGGGACGGTGCTGTTCGGCGAGACGAGCGAGCTGACCGGTGGCGAGCATCTCATCGCGCAGCGGTGCGCGAACGAGGCCGTGCGGCAGAAGTTCCAGGGCCTCTACGACCGGTACATGGCGATGATCGCCCGGGCCGGCGTGGATCTGCTCGGCTCGCAGCCGACCCAGGGGAACATCCGCGGCGGGCTGTCCACGATCGAGGAGAAGGCGATGGGCAACATCGCCAAGACGGGCACCAAGCCGGTGGTGGGGGCGCTCGAGGCCGCGGAGCCCCCCGGGTCGGGCCCGGGCCTGTATTTCATGGATACCTCGTCGGCCGCCGCCGAGTGCATCACGCTGATGGCCGCGGCCGGGGCGGTGCTGCACCTGTTCCCGACCGGCCAGGGCAACGTGATCGGGCACCCGGTCGAGCCGGTGATCAAGCTGACCGCGAACCCGCTGACCGCGCAGACCATGGCCGAGCACATCGACCTGGACTGTGCCGGGCTGCTGACCAGGCAGTACGACCTGACCGCGGCCGGCGGCCGGCTGATGGAAATCTGCGACCGGGTCATCAACGGCCGGCTCACCTGCGCCGAGGCCATCGGGCACCGGGAATTCGTGCTCACCCGGCTGTACCCGAGCGCTTGATGCCCGCCCGCGGCACGACGGGCCGGGTGCGGTGGGGGATCATCGGCGCGGCCGGCATCGCGCGCAAGGCCTTCTTGCCGGCGGTGGCCGAGGCGGGCGGAGTGGCGGCCGCCGTGGCCGGCCGCGATCCGGAGCGCACCGCCCGATGGGCCCGGGATAACGGCGTTGACCGGGCCATCGCCGGCTACCAGCAGCTGATCGAGGATCCGCAGATCGACGCGGTCTACATCCCGCTGCCCAACGCCCTGCACGCGGAGTGGACGACGAAAGCGCTCCTGGCGGGCAAGCCGGTGTTGTGCGAGAAGCCGCTCACCGTTTCGCTGCCCGAGGCCGAGCAGGTCCTGGCCGTGGCCGCCGAGACCGGCACCCTGCTGTGGGAGGCGTTCGTCTTCCCGTTCCACGACCAGATGCGCCGGATCCGCGCTCTGCTGGCCGACGGGGTCATCGGGGAATTGCGCGAGATCCAGTCGAACTACCACTTCGCCATGTCCGACCCCGGGCACAACATCAGGATGTCGGCCACGCTGGCCGGCGGCGCGCTCAACGACGTGGGCTGCTACCCGGTCCGGCTGGCCCGCTTCCTGTTCGCCGCCGAGCACGACACGGTGTCCGCCGCCGCGGTCTGGGACCCGGGCGGCGTGGACGCGGAGACCTGGGGCTGGCTCGGCTTTCCCGGCGACCGCAGGCTGCTGCTGTCCTGCGGGTTCCGCCGCGCCCAGGACACGTTCAGCGCGCTGATCGGGACCGCCGGGCAGGTACACATCACCAACCCGTTCCACCCCGGGCCGGGAGACCGGTTCGAGGTGCGCGCCGGGGGGCGGGAGCCGGCCAGCTACCCGGGGACCGGGCCGGACCGGTATTCGTTCACCCCGGCGGTCCGGCACATCCAGGACGCCGTCAGCGGCCGGGAGCCGCCGCGCTGGCTCGCGGCCGACACCTCGCCCGGCTCGGCCCGGGCGCTCTGCGACATCGCGGCCAGCGCCGGGCGCTCTTAGCCGAGTCCGTCGCCGCCGGTCAGGGCCCCGGCCAGGCCGTCGAGCAGGCTCCCGATCACGCCCGCCACCTCGGCCGCGACCTGGTCCAGCGGCACGACCACGAGCTGGTCCTGGTCACGCCGCTTCACCTCGGCGCCGCCCCGGTCCAGGGACCGCGCGCTGACCGTGACCCTGACCGGCAGGCCGATGAGGTCGGCGTCAGCGAACTGCACCCCCGGGCGCTCGCCGCGGTCGTCGTAGAGGACCTCGGTGCCCTGCGCGGTCAGCTGCTTGTAGAGATCGTCGGCCGCGGCGCTGACGCGCGGGTCGCCGCCGGCCAGCGCGCACAGGTGAACGTGAGCGGGAGCGATGCTGGCCGGCAGGCGCAGCCCCGCCGAATCGTGGTGTTCCTCGGCCGCGCAGGCGAGCAGCCGCCCGACGCCTATGCCGTAGCTGCCCATCACGATCGGCCGCGGCTGCCCGTCCGCGCCGAGGAAGGTCGCGCCCGCCGCCGCCGAGTAGCGAGTGCCCAGCTTGAATATGTTCCCCACCTCCACCCCGCGGGTGGTCCGCAGCCCCGCCCCGCAGCTTGCGCAAGGATCGCCGTCCCGCGCGGCGGCGATGTCGGTCACGACGTCGGCGGCGTAATCACGGCCCAGGTTGGCGTTCCGCAGGTGGTAACCCTCCTCGTTCGCCCCGGCCACCAGGTTGGCCGTGGCCGCGACCAGTTCGTCGGCCACGACCGTGGCGCCGGCGGTGCCGATCGGGGATCCGTAGCCGGGCACCGCGCCGATCGCGGTGATCTCCTCCCCGGTCATCGGGCGCAGGCCGGGGGCGGCCACGGCGTTGGCGAGCTTCGTCTCGTTCAGCTCGCTGTCGCCGCGGACGACGGCCACGATCGGCTGCGCGGTGACCGTCCCGTCTGGCCCCTCGCGTTCGGCGGCCATGAACATGGCCTTGGCGGTCTGGCTCGCGGGTATGCCGAGGAACCCGGCCAGGTCATCGATCGTGGCCGTGCCCGGGGTGGCGACCCGTTCCAGCGGGAGCGGCGCGGCGGCCGCCGGCTCCGGCCGGGCGAAGGTTGCGACCTGCCGGTTGGCGGCGTACCCGCAGGCGTCGCAGAGCACCAGGGTGTCCTCGCCCACCTCGGTGAGGTACATGTACTCGTGGGCCTGGCTCCCGCCCATCATGCCGACATCCGAGCCGACGGCGATGACCGGCAGCCCGCACCGGCCGAACACGTTGAAGTACGCCCGATAGAGCGCCCGGTACTGGATGTCCAGCCCCGCCTCGTCCGCGTCGAGGGTGTAGGCGTCCTTCATGATGAACTCGCGCACCCGGATCAGGCCGGCCCGCGGCCGCGGATCGTCGCGGAACTTCGTCTGGATCTGGTACACCAGCCGGGGCAGGTCGCGGTAGGAACTGATCTCGCTCTGGCAGAGCTCGGCGATGACCTCCTCGTGGGTCATGGCCAGCACCATGTCCCGGCCCCGGCGGTCGTGAAAGCGGGTCAGCTCCGGGCCGACAGTGTGATACCGGCCGCTGGCCTTCCAGATCTCGGCCGGGTGGACGACGGGCAGGGACAGCTCCTGGCCGCCGACCGCGTCCATTTCCTGCCGGAGGATGTTCTCGATCTTCCGCACGCTGCGCCAGCCGAGCGGGAGATAAGAGAAGATGCCCTGGCCGAGCTGGCGCACGAAGCCCGCGCGGACCAGCATCTGATGACCCTCGGCCTCGGTCCTGCCCGGGGCGGTCCGCAGCGTCAGGCCGAACTGGGTGGACATTCTCATGGCGCCCTAGCCTGCCACAAGCAGTTCGCCGACCGCCGCTCGCAGCCGGTCCAGCCGGGCCGCGGCGGCCCGGCGGGCGCCGGTCAGGTCACCCCCCGCGGGCCGGACGACCTCGAAGTAGACCTTGAGCTTGGGCTCGGTCCCGCTGGGCCGGACGACCACCCGGGCCCCGGCCAGCCGGTAGACGATCACGTCAGACGGCGGCAGTCCCCGGTCCCCGGCGGCCAGATCTTCGGCCGAGGTCACCGGCTGGCCGGCCAGCGCGGCCGGGGGAGCGGCCCGCAGCGCCGTCATGGCCTCTCCCGGCGACCCGGTGCGCAGCGTGAGCTGCGCGGTCAGGTGCACGCCGTGCGCCGCCTCGAGCGTGTCGTACGCGTCGGGCAGCGTACGGCGGGCCCGCTGTTCGCGGGCGGCCAGGCCGAGGACGGCGAGCGCGGCGCCGATCCCGTCCTTGTCCCTGACCACGTCGCCGACCGCGTAGCCGAGCGCCTCTTCGTAGCCGAACAGGAACCGGCTGCCCGGCTGGTCCTGGCCGCCGCGGACGATCCACTTGAATCCGGTCAGCGTCTCGGCGTAGCGCGCGCCCGCGGCGGCGGCGATCTTCGACAGCATCGTGGCCGAGACGATCGTGGTCACCACGAGCCGGGACCCCGGATCGGGCCGTGCGGCGGTCCGGTCCAGCAGGTAGCCGCCGAGCAGCGCGCCCAGCTGGTCTCCGGTCAGCCGCCGCCAGCCCCCGCTGGCCTGCGGGTCGGGCACCGCGACGGCCAGCCGGTCGCCGTCCGGGTCGCTGGCCAGCACCAGGTCGGCCCCGAGCCGGCGCGCCTCCGCCAGCGCCAGGTCCAGCGCGCCGGGCTCCTCCGGGTTGGGGAAGGCGACCGTGGGAAAGTCGGGGTCGGGGTCGGCCTGGGCCGCCACCACGTGCGGCGGCGCGAACCCGGCCCGCGCGATGGCCTCGAGCATCAGCCGGCCGGCCACGCCGTGCATCGCGGTGTAGACGACGCGCAGCGAAGCGCCGCTGGCCGGCCCGGCCCCCCTGGTCGGCCCGGCCGGCTCCGTCGGGTGGCCGGCCTCGGCGGTGAGCGCGGCCAGGTAGGCGCCGGCGATCTCGTCGCCGTGCCGGGTGACGAGCGGGCCGTCGAGCGACCCGGCCGGCACCTCGCGCAGCGGGCCGAGCGCCCGGATCGCCGCCTCGATCTCCGCGTCGGCGGGCGGGATGATCTGCGCCCCGTCGGCAAGGTACAGCTTGTAGCCGTTGTCGGCGGCCGGGTTGTGGCTTGCGGTGATCATAACGCCGGCGGCGGCGGACAGCTGCCGGACCGAGAACGCCAGCAGCGGCGTCGGGCACGGTCGCGGCAGCAGGTGGACTCGCAGCCCGGCCCCGCTCAGCACTCGCGCCGCCTCGTCGGCGAACCGCGACGAGCCGTGCCGGGCATCACAGCCGATGACCACGCCGGCGCCGGCCGCCCCGGGCTCGCGGTCGACCAGCCAGCCCGCCAGCGCCGCGGTGGCGGCCCGGACCACCGCCCGGTTCATCCGGTTCGGCCCGGCTGCCACCACGCCGCGCAGCCCCGCGGTGCCGAACTCCAGCCTGCCGCCGAACCTGTCCGCCAGCTCGGCCGCCGCGGCCGCGCCGCCGGTGTCGACCAGGGCGCGCAGCTCGGCCCGGTCGCCGGGGTCGGGGTCGTCGGCGATCCACGCCTCGACCCGGGTCCGCAGCCCTGCCGTGATCATGAAGCTCTGGAGGGAACGGCCCTGGGCAGGACCGCGGCCAGGAGCGCGCCCATCCGGTCGGCGGCGGCCTTCCCCGCGGCGACCACTTCCTCGTGGTTCAGCTCAGGCCCGCCCAGCCCCGCCGCGGGGTTGGTGACCAGCGACAGCCCCAGCACCTCGGCGCCGAGGTGGCGGGCGGCTATCGTCTCCAGGACCGTCGACATCCCGACCAGGTCGGCGCCGAGCACGCGCAGCATGCGGATCTCGGCCGGGGTCTCGTAGTGCGGCCCGGGCAGCCCGGCGTAGACGCCCTCGGGCAGGCTGGGATCCGCCTCCCGCGCCAGGCCGCGCAGCCGCGCCGAATACGCCTCGGTGAGGTCGGCGAACCTGGCCGGGTACCCGTCGGGCGGCGGGGGGCCGGCCAGCGGCGAGCGGCCGGTGAGGTTCAGGTGGTCGCGAATGACGACCGGCTGCCCGACCGGATAGCCGCCGATCCCGCCGGCCGCGTTGGTCAGCACGACCACCCGGCAGCCCGCCGCGATCGCGGTGCGCACCCCGTGCACCACCGTGGCAGGCGAGTGCCCCTCGTACAGGTGCGCCCGGCCGAGAAAGACCAGCACCCGCGCCTGGCCGACCCCTACCGAGTGAACCACCCCGGCGTGGCCGGCCACCGTGGGCGGCGGGAAGCCGCCCAGCTCGGCCAGCGGGATCTCGGCCGCGCCCGGCCCGATCGCCGCGGCCGCCGAGGCCCAGCCCGAGCCGAGCACCACGGCCGCGTCGTGCCGCGGCTGCCCGGTCAGCTCGGCCAGCCGGGCCGCGCTCGCCGCCGCGGCCGCGTAGGGGTCGTCTGCCGGCGTTTGGCCCGGGCCGCCGGCCGTTGCGTCGCCGGTCAAGCTTTCACGTAGGGCTTTCCGTCGGCGGCGGGCGCCCTGACCCGGCCGACCAGGCCCGCCACCGCGATGATGGTAGCGACGTACGGGGCCATCAGCAAAAGGAAGGAAGAGACCGGGACATTGATCGTCGACAAGGTGGCCTGCAGCGAATTGGTGAAGCCGAAGAGCAGCGCGGCGGCCGTGGCTCCCAGCGGCGTCCACCGGCCGAAGATCATCGCGGCGAGGGCGATGTACCCGAGGCCGGACGACATGTCCTTGGTGAATGTCCCGACCGAGCCGACGGTGAGCGACGCCCCGCCGATGCCGGCGATCAGGCCGCCCAGGATGACGTTGCGGTACCTGGTTGCAAGCACCCGGATGCCGACGGTGTCGGCTGCGGTCGGATGCTCGCCGACGGCGCGCACCCGCAGGCCCCACCGGGTGCTGAACAAGCCGACCTGTACGAGGATGATCATGGCGTACGTGATGTAGAGGAAGATCGTCGAGTCGAAGAAGACCGGCCCGATGATCGGGATATCGCCGAGCCCGGGGATCTTCACCGGATTGAACGTCAGCCCGGTGTTCAGGTTCGGGTGCGTCACCAGGATTCGGTCATTGAGGTAGCCGGTGAGCCCGGAGGCCAGCACGTTGAGCACCACGCCGAGGATTATCTGGTCGACTAGGAAGCGGATGGCGAACACGGCCAGCAGTGAGCCCAGCAGCCCGCCGGCCAGTGATCCGGTGACTACGCCGAGCCACAGCCCGGCCACGCTGGCTATGACGGCCGCGGTGAAGGCGCCGACCAGCAGCTGGCCCTCGATGGCGATGTTGATCACGCCGGACCGCTCGCACATGCAGCCGGCCAGTGCGCCGAGCACCAGCGGGATCGAGAGGTTCATCGTGCCCTGCAGCAGGTTGACCACGTTCAGCGGGATGGCGCTTCCCGCATAGGCCCAGCAGAGCAGGGAGACGACGAAGAAGAGCAGTACCAGGCCGATGCTCAGCCGCTTGGCCCACGGGGGCTGGTCAACGAAGGCGCGCAGCAGCCCGATGAGGATCGACGCGGCGCCGAGCGCGTAGGCGACGGCAGATGCCGGGGCATGAATACTCGGCACGTGTACCCCGGCGCCCGACACCGAGAACGCGAACGTGGCGTCGCCCCGGTGTGCGTACAGGCCGAACAAGATGTCGATCAGGCCGAACGCGATGAACGTGCCCGCGGCGACGAGCCGCCGGTTCACGGTGACCGGGGCGCGGATGGCTGCGGCCAGGGTGGTCACGTGTTCCACCCCTTGGGCACCGCCTCCAGGCCCGCCGCCCTGGCCGCGCGGAGCCGGAACATCGCCCGGATGAGCGGCGGGGCCGCGACGAACAGGACGATGAGGCCCTGCAGGACCTGGACCAGGGACGACGGCACCTGGGTCGCGGCCTCCATGGCTGTGCCTCCCGCGTGCAGCGCGCCGAAGAGCAGCGCGGCCAGCACCACACCGACCGGGCTCGCCCGGCCGAGAAGCGCCACGGTGATGCCGTCGAAGCCGTACGTGCCGTAGCTGTTGAACGTGATGGACTGGACCGGCCCCAGGATGACCGCGGCGCCCGCCAGTCCCGCCAGGCCGCCGGCGATCAGCATCACGAGGACCCAGCTCTCCTCGACGTTCATCCCGGCGCTGCGGGCCGCGCTCGGGTTGGCGCCCACCGTGCGGAACCGGAACCCGATCGTGGACCGCGACAGCAGCCACCACACGCCCGCGGCTGCGGCCAGCGCGATGAGGAACCCGGCGTCTACCTGCGGGGGCGGGCCGCCGACATGCGGCAGCCTGGCACTGGCCGCCACCGGCGGGCTGATCAGGTTCGACTGGCCGGGCTGCTGCAGCGCCTTGGGGGTGCCGAGCAGGAACGAGAGGAAGTTGTACATGATGTAGTTGAGCATGATCGTGACGATGACCTCATGGGCTCCTGTCCGCGCCTTGAGTTCGCCGACGATCCAGCCGATCACGGCGCCGCCGGCGAAGCCGCCGAGCAGGCAGACGATGACGTGTATCACCGGCGGCAGGCTGATGCCGAATCCGAGGTAGGTGGCGACGATCGCGCCGCCCACCCACTGTCCTGAGGCGCCGATGTTGAACAGGCCGGCCCGGAAGGCGATGGCCACCGACAGCCCGGTGAGCACGAGCGGCGTCGCGTCGGACGCGGTCTGCGACAACGGATAGAAGATTGCGCCTACCGAACCGCCGTGGAAGGCGGCCGACACCGTGTGCGGGTTGAGGATCGCGCCCTCGAACATCGCCGAGTAGGCCGCCGCGGCGGCATCCCACGCCTGGGCGATGGCGTTGCCCGGCGCGGAGAAGAACTGGCTCCAGGCGTGCAGCACCGTGGTGTCGCTGAACGCGATGAGCAGGCCGCCGAGCACCACCGCCGCGACGAAGGCCAGGATCGTGACGACGGTCGGGCTTCCCTTGACCACCGCGTCCAGGATCGTCCGGCTGAACGAGGCGGACGGTCGCCGCGCAGCGGGCGGAGGGCGCTGTGACGGCGCAGGGGGAGAGCCCGACTGCTGTTCGCTCACGGCGGCCCCCCGGGCGCTGAGTCATCTGGCGGATCCGCGGGAGCTTCCGCGGCCGGGCCCGACCGCGCTGAGCTGCCGGATTTCTCCGTGACTGCTGTCGAGGACCGATCAGCCTCCGGCAGCGTTCCGGGCCGCCCGGCGCCGCTTCCGCCCGCCATCAGCAGGCCGAGTTCCTCGACCGAGACCGCCGGCGTCCGGAAGCCGGTGATCTTGCCTTCGTACATGACCGCTATGCGATCGGCGAGCGCGTATATCTCGTCGAGCTCTGAGGAGACGATGACCACGGCTACCCCCTGGTCGCGCTGCTCGACGATGCGGCGGTGCACGAACTCGATCGATCCGACATCGAGGCCGCGGGTCGGCTGGCTGGCCAGCAGGACCTTGATCTCGCGGCCAATCTCGCGGGCCAGGATGACCTTCTGCTGGTTCCCGCCGGACAGAGTCTGAGTCGCCGTGTCAACGGAGGTTGTGCGCACATCGAACTCGGCGACCCGGCTGACGGCGTTGTCGCGGATCGCACTCAGGTCCAGCGCGATCCCGGAGGCGAACGGCCGCCGGTCATAGACGTCCAGGATCATGTTGTCGGCCACGGAGAAGTCGCCGACCAGGCCGTCCTCCTGCCGGTCCTCCGGGATGTATCCGATGCCCGCGCGCAATCGATCCCTGGGTGTCGCGTGGCTGACATCGCGGCCGTTCAGCAGGACCGATCCCGATGCCGGCCGCAGGCCGAGCAGCGCCTCGCAGAGCTCGGTCTGCCCGTTGCCCTGGACGCCGGCCACACCCAGGATCTCTCCCGCCCTGACCTGGAACGAAACGTCGTCCACCACGGGACTCCCGTGCTCACCGGCGACCGTAAGGTGCTGGACGTCGAGAACGACGTCACCGGGCTGAGCCGGCCTCTTGCTGACCCGCAGCTGAACGGGCCGCCCGACCATCAGGGCGGCCAGCTCGGTGTCGGTCGCCGTCGGCGGGCGCTCGCCCACGACCTTCCCGCGCCGGATGATGGTGATCGTGTCGGCGATCGCCTGGACCTCCTTGAGCTTGTGCGAGATGAACACGATCGACCGGCCGCCCGCCCTGAGTTCGCGCATGATCCGGAACAGGTCGTCTGTCTCGCCCGGCGTGAGCACGGATGTCGGCTCGTCGAGAATGAGCACGCTCGCCTCGCGGATCAGCGTCTTGATGATCTCAACCCGCTGCTGGACGCCGACCGGAAGATCCTCGACGTAAGCGTCGGGATCGACCTGGAGGCCGTACCGCTCGGAGAGGTTTCGCACCTCCGAGCGGGCCCGCCGTCGGTCAAGCAGGCCGAGCGCGCGAGTGGGCTCCAGCCCGAGAGTGACGTTCTCCGCGACGGTGAACACCGGCACCAGCATGAAATGCTGGTGCACCATGCCGATCCTGGCGGCGATCGCGTCCTTGGGCGAGTGGATGACCACCGGCTTGCCGTCGACCCGGATCTCGCCCGCGTCGGGCTGAACCAGACCGATGAGCACGTTCATCAGCGTGGTCTTGCCCGCGCCGTTCTCGCCGAGCAGGGCCCGGATTTCGCCGGGCTCGACCGTGAGGTCGATGTGGTCGTTGGCTACGAGGCTGCCGAAGTGCTTGGTGATGCCCGTCAGCTCGAGCTTCACCGGCAGCCTCCTTCGCGACGACAGTTATGTCACCCGGGCGGGCCGGGGCCCGCCCGGGTGAGCCACCCGACTACACCGGGCTCCGGGTCGGTTTAGACCGGGCTCTTCGTCGCCGGCTTGATCGTCCCGTTCTCGATCTGCTTCTTGATCGTCGCCAGCTCGGACTGCAGCGAAGCAGGGACCTTGGAGGCGAAGTCGTGGAACGGGGCGAGCCCGACGCCGTTGTTGGCCAGCGTGCCGATGTAGTTACCGCCCTTGAACGTGCCATTGGCAGCTGTCGTAACCGCGTGCGCGACGGCGACCGTGATGCCCTTGTTCACGCTGGTGATGAAGTACTTGCAGTACTGGGGGACCGAGATGCAGCCGTCGGTGTCCACCCACATCATGTTCACCTTCTGGGTGCCGGCCGCGGCGTTCGCGCTCTGGACCGCCTTGGCCGCGCCGAGGCCGACGTTCCCTGCCACCGGGAAGATAACGTCGGCGCCCTCGCTGATGAACGTGGTGGTGAGCCGCTGGCCGGCGGTCAGGTCGGTGAAGTTGCCGGTAAAGCTGCCGGACTGCGTTTTCTCGTTCCAGCCGAGGACCTGGACGTTGGTGTGGTGCTGGGAGTTGTAGTACTGGACCCCGTCCCAGTATCCGTCCATGTAGATCGTCACGGTCGGCAGCTTCTGGCCGCCGAACGTGGCGACCTTCTTGGTCTTGCTCATGCCCGCGGCGAGGTAGCCGCCCAGGAAGCCGTCCTCCACCGTGTTGAACACCAGGGCGCTGACGTTCTTCAGGGGCTTGGGGTAGGTGAAGTCGACGATCGCGAACTTCTGGCCGGGGTTGGCCTTAGCCGCGGACTCCGTGGCGGCTCCCATGAGGAATCCCACGGTCACGATGATGCCGCACTTCTGGGAGATGAACGTGCTGATGTTCGACGCGTAGTCGGACGCCGAGCTGGACGGCAGGAACTGCGCGGTGATCTTGCCTGACGAAGCCGCCGCGGCCCGGGTTGCGCCCTCATAAGCGGACTGGTTGAAGGACTTGTCGTTGATGGTGCCGGTGTCGGACACCACGCACGCCTTGAACTTGGCGCCGGACGGGCTGCTTGATGAACCGGCCGCGGCCGATGAGCCAGAACTCGGTGAACTAGAGCCGCACGCGGCGGCGAGCAGGGCGATGGCGCTGAGTACAGCGACACCCCCGAATCTCCCTCTCACAGTTGCCTCCTCTAGCCGGGCAGCCAACGGCCGTCCCAGTGCCCCACGCGCTGGCCCTCCCTGCGCGCCACCAAATCGGGCCTGGGTACCAGCGTTCTGGACCGAGGCCCGTTCTGGGATGTCCGCAGGGTAGACCTGATCACGCTGCGGGGGGAAGGACTAGACACTGTCCAAGACCATGCCGTTGCCAAATCGAGACGAGAGCTGTCCCCGGTCGCCCGCAGCCGCAATTCCCGGCTCGTCCGCGGGATCTGGCGGGCTGCTAACCTCCCCTCCGGGAGGTGCTGGCATGGGGCGCGGGACGATCGACTGGGCCGGGCTGCGGGCCGCGGCCACCGAAGCAGCCTCCCGCGCGTACGCGCCGTACTCCCGGCTGCGGGTGGGAGCGGCCGGCCAGACCGCCGACGGCCGGGTGGTGACCGGCTGCAACGTCGAGAACGCGTCCTACGGGCTCACGCTCTGCGCCGAGTGCGGCCTGGTGTCCGCGCTGCACGCGACGGCGCCCCCCGCCGCGGCGAGTACCCCGGCCCTCGTCGCGGTGAGCGTGGTGGCCGCGGACGGCGCCCCGCTGGTGCCGTGCGGGCGGTGCCGTCAGCTGCTGCTCGAGGCGGGCGGGCCCGGGCTGGTGGTCGACACACCTACCGGGCCTGCCGATCTCGCCAGCCTGCTGCCGTCGGCCTTCGACCCCCGTGAGCTCGCCGCGCGGCGGGACGACGATGCCTGAGACCGTCGACCTGATCGTGGCCAAGCGCGACGGCGGGCGACTGGCCGATGACGACATCCGCTGGCTGATCGCCGCGCACGCCCGCGGCGACGTCCCGGACGAGCAGATGTCCGCGCTGCTGATGGCGATCTACTTTCGCGGTCTCGAGCCCGCCGAGCTGCGTACCTGGACCGAGGCTATGGTCGAGTCCGGCGACCGGCTCGAACTCGGCTCGGTGCCGTGGCCGACCGTGGACAAGCACTCCACCGGTGGCGTCGGCGACAAGGTCTCGCTGATCCTCGCGCCGCTCGTGGCCAGCTGCGGGGCCGCCGTGCCGCAGCTGTCCGGCCGCGGGCTCGGCCACACCGGCGGCACCCTGGACAAGCTCGAGTCGATTCCCGGCTGGCGAGCCGCCCTGCCGCCGGAGGAGATGATCTCCGTGCTGCGGCGGATCGGGTGCGTCATCTGCGCCGCCGGGCCGGGCCTGGCCCCCGCCGATCGCCGGCTGTACGCGCTGCGCGACGTCACCGGGACGGTCGAGTCGATCCCCCTGATCGCGAGCTCCATCATGTCCAAGAAGATCGCCGAGGGCACGGCGGCGCTCGTCCTCGACGTGAAGGTCGGCAGCGGGGCGTTCATGCCGGACCTGGAGCGCGCCAGGCGGCTGGCGCAGACCATGGTCGCGCTGGGAGGCGAGCACGGGGTGCGGACCTCGGCGCTGCTGACAACCATGGACGTGCCACTCGGCCGGGCCGTCGGCAACGCGGTCGAGGTGGAGGAGTCGGTCGCAACGCTGCGCGGCGAGGGCCCGGCGGATCTGGTCGAGGTGACGCTGGCGCTGGCCGGGCAGATGCTGGCACTGGCCGGCCTGGACGCCGATCCGGCCGCGGCGCTGGCCGACGGCCGGGCGCTGGAGAGGTTCCGGGCCATGATCGCGGCGCAGGGTGGCGCCCTGGAAGCGCCGCTGCCGCGCGCCGCGCACGCCGAGGCGGTGGCTGCGCCGCAGGGCGGCTGGATGCAACGGCTGGACGCCCGGGCGGTCGGCGTGGCCGCCTGGCGGCTGGGCGCAGGCCGGGCCCGCCAGGAGCACCCCGTGGACCCGGCCGCCGGCGTCCTGTGCCTGGTCAAGCCCGGTGAGCAGGTTGAGCGCGGCCAGCCGATCCTGGAGTTGCGCAGCAACGACGCCGATCGCATCGCCGGCGCCCGGCAGGCGCTCGATGCCGCGGTCGAGATCGGGCCGCAGCCGCCCGCGGAGCGGCCGCTCATCCTGGAGCGCATCGGTCCGTGACCGCCGGCCGCCTCATAATGGGAGGGTGCCGACCATCGAGGAAATCCGGGCCGCGCCCAAGGTGCTGTTGCATGATCACCTGGACGGCGGGCTGAGACCGTCGACCGTCGTCGACCTGGCCGCCGAAATCGGCTACGACAAGCTGCCGTCCGACGACCCGGACGAGGTGGCGGCCTGGCTGACCCGCGGCGCGCGGCGCGGGCACCTCAAGTACTACCTGGACGCCTTCCAGCACACCGTGGCGGTCATGCAGACGCGCGAGGCGCTGGTCCGGGTGGCCGCCGAGTGCGCCGAGGACCTGGCCGCCGACGGGGTGGTCTACGCCGAGGTCAGGTTCGCCCCCGAGCTGCACGTGGCCGGCGGGCTGAGCCTGGCCCAGGTGGTGGAGGCCGTGCTCGACGGGTTCAGGCGCGGCAGCAACGGCCGGGGAATCACCGTATACGCCCTGCTCACCGCCATGCGCACGGCGGCGCGCTCGCTGGAGATCGCCGAGCTCGCGGTGCGTTACCGGGACGAGGGCGTGGTGGGGTTCGACATCGCGGGCGCCGAGGCGGGCAGCCCGCCCAGCCGGCACCTGGACGCCTTCCAGTACGTGGCGCGGGAGAACTTCCACATCACCATCCACGCCGGCGAGGGGTTCGGCCTGCCCTCCATCTGGGAGGCGCTGCAGTGGTGCGGGGCCGAGCGCCTCGGGCACGGGGTCAGGATCGTCGACGACATCCGCGTCTCCACCGACGGGGCCGTGTCGCTGGGCCGGCTGGCCAGCTACATCCGGGACCGCCGCATCCCGCTCGAGATGTGCCCGACGTCCAACGTGCAGACCGGGGCCGCTCCGTCGATCGCCGAGCACCCGATCGGCTTGCTCCGCCAGCTCTCCTTCCGGGTGACGGTGAACACCGACAACCGGCTGATGAGCGCGGTGTCCCTGTCGTCGGAGTTCCACGCGCTCGCGGAGGCGTTCGGTTACGGCTGGTCGGACTTCGAGTGGCTCACGATCAACGCGATGAAGAGCGCGTTCGCCCATTTCGACCAGCGGCTGCACATCATCAACACCGTGATCAAGCCCGGCTACGCGATCGCCAGGGCGGCCAGCCCCGTGCTGGTCCGGGGGGATGAGTCACGGTAGCTTCGAGTCACGGCAGTCACTGTGCCGGTCCGGGGGGACGACCCCCCGGAGCCCCCCGCGAGGGCGGTGCGGGCGATCCCTCCGGCACGGTAGCTTCAAGTCATGGCAGTCGAGAGCGGGACGGTCGCGCACCGGCAATGGCTGGCCGGGGCCGTAGGGGCCGAGATCTCGGACGCGGCGCTCCGGCAGGTGCTGCTCGGCCTGCCCGGGGTCGATCAGGTGGCCACGACCGAGCGGGCCGCCAGCCTGGGCACCCGGTCCATCAAGAAGGACGCCAAGCTGTGGGCGCTGACCATGGCGGTGCGCATGGTGGACCTGACCACCCTGGAAGGCGCGGATACGCCGGGTAAGGTGCGCGACCTGTGCGCGAAGGCCCGCAGGCCCGACCCGGCCGACCCGGACGTGCCGCCCGTCGCCGCGGTCTGCGTCTACCCCGACCTGGTCCGCGAGGCCCGGGCCGGGGTGGCCGGCACCCGGATCGCCGTGGCCTCGGTGGCCACCGCGTTCCCGTCCGGTCGCGCGTCGCTCGCGGTGAAGCTGGCCGACGTGGCCGACGCGATCAGCGCCGGCGCCGACGAGGTGGACATGGTCATCGACCGGGGCGCGTTCCTGTCCGGCCGGTACGGCCAGGTCTACGAGGAGGTCCGCGCGGTCCGCGAGGCCTGCGGCCTGGCCCACCTCAAGGTCATCCTGGAGACCGCCGAGCTGGCCACGCTGGACAACGTGGCCCGCGCGTCCTGGCTGGCCATGCTGGCCGGCGCCGACTTCATCAAGACGTCCACCGGCAAGGTATCGCCGGCCGCCACGCCCGTGGTCGCGCACGTCATGCTGGCCGCCGTGCGTGATTTCGCCGAGGCCACCGGCCGGCGGGTGGGCGTGAAGGTGGCGGGCGGCGTCCGGACGGCGAAGGACGCGATCCGCTACCTGGTGCTGGTCAAGGAGACCGCGGGCGAGGAATGGCTCACCCCCGACCTGTTCCGGATCGGTGCCTCCAGCCTGCTCAACGACCTGCTGATGCAGCGCAGCAAGCAGCTCACCGGCGTCTACGCCGGCCCCGACTACTTCACGCTGTGAGGATCCGCGCGCTACACGCCGTAGAGCCGGTGCAGGATAGCGGTCAGGCGGGGGGCCGTGAGCGCGCCCAGCTGAAGGCCGACGATCTGCTTTCCTGACCTGGCGAGGAAAAAGGTCTCCGGGAGGGCCGGGACGCGATACCGGCTGGCCGTATTCCCTTGCGGGTCATAGGCGACGTTGTAGGTCACATGACTTTTCTTCACGAACGCTATCGCGGCGTTTCGCAGGTCGGCGGTGTCAATGCCGACGAAAGAGACTTTGCCTCCCACGGCCCGGGCGACCTGGGCGATCGCGGGTGATTCCTTCTGGCAGGGTCCGCAGGAAGAGGACCAGAAGTTGACGACGACGGGCCTGCCCCGGAGCGTGCTGAGCCGCACGGTGCCCCCGCCCTGGAGCCGCGGCAGGTCGAAGGGCGGGGCCGGCCTGCTCACCTGGGCGTATCCGACGGAAAGCTGTCCGGCCGACTTGCTCACCGGCGTGGCGGGCCGGGACCAGACCAGGGCCGCCGCGATGACCAGCCCCGCGACGCAGGTCGCGACGACTATGACCCGCCAGTGATCGGCTGCCACCGCCCGGAACCAGGAATAACGCACTGACGGTACCCTACACCCGTGACCGACACCGTTCCCTGGGACTACGCCCCGGCGCCGCAGGAGCGGGGGATCGTCACGATCGCGCCGTCCTACGGCCTGTTCGTGGGCGGGGAGTTCGCCGCCGCGGCCGACGGGCGCACGTTCGCCACGGTCAACCCGGCGACGGAGGAGCCGCTCGCCGAGGTGGCCCTGGCCGGGGAGGCGGACGTGGACCGTGCGGTGCGCGCCGCCCGGGCCGCCTACGAAAAGGTCTGGGGCCCGATGCCGGGCGCCCAGCGGGCCAAGTACATCTACCGCATCGCCCGGCTCATCGCCGAACGCGCCCGCGAGTTCGCCGTGCTGGAGAGCCTGGACAACGGTAAGCCGATCAAGGAATCGCGCGACGTCGACGTGCCGCTGGCCAGCGCGCACTTCTTCTACCACGCGGGCTGGGCGGACAAGCTCGAGTACGCGGGCTTCGGCCCGGCCCGCCCGGTCGGCGTGGCCGGGCAGGTTATTCCCTGGAACTTCCCGCTGCTGATGGCGGCGTGGAAGCTGGCCCCCGCGCTGGCCGCGGGGAATACCTGCGTGCTGAAGCCGGCCGAGACCACGCCGCTGACCGCGCTGCTGCTGGCCGAGGTGTGCCAGCAGGCCGAACTGCCGGCCGGCGTGGTCAACATCATCACCGGCGCGGGGGAAACCGGCGCGGCGCTGGTCGCCCACCCGGGGGTGGACAAGATCGCGTTCACCGGCTCGACCGAGGTGGGCAAGCAGATCCTGCGCTCGGCCGCGGGAACCGGCAAGAAGCTCACGATGGAACTCGGCGGCAAGGCGGCCAACATCGTCTTCGAGGACGCGCCGCTGGAGGGCGCGGTCGAGGGCATCGTGAACGGCATCTTCTTCAACCAGGGACACGTCTGCTGCGCAGGCTCCCGGCTGCTGGTGCAGGAATCGGTGGCGGACATCCTCCTTGACCGGCTGCGGCGCCGGCTCGGCACGCTGCGACTCGGCGACCCGCTGGACAAGAACACCGACATCGGCGCGATCAACTCGCGCCAGCAGCTGGACAAGATCCGCGAGCTGTCCGCGGCCGGCGAGACCGAGGGGGCGGAGCGGTGGTCACCGGCTTGCGAGCTGCCGGACCGGGGGTACTGGTTCCCGCCGACGCTGTTCACCGGGGTCAGCCAGTCCAGCCGGATCGCCCGCGAGGAGATCTTCGGGCCGGTGCTGTCGGTGCTCACGTTCCGCACCCCCGAGGAGGCGGTGGCCAAGGCGAACAACACCCCGTACGGGCTGTCGGCCGGGGTGTGGACGGAGAAGGGCAGCCGGATCCTCTGGCTGGCACAGCGGATGCGGGCCGGCGTGGTGTGGGCCAACACCTACAACCGGTTCGACCCGGCCAGCCCGTTTGGCGGCTACCGCGAGTCGGGCTTCGGCCGCGAGGGCGGCCGGCACGGCCTGAGAGCATATCTCGATGCCTAGTTCCGAAAACGGCCGGCTGGCCGTGCGCAAGACGTACAAGCTGTTCATCGGCGGGGCGTTTCCGCGGTCGGAGTCGGGCCGGGTCTACCCGGTCCTCGGCCGCGGCGGAGCGCTGCTCGGCAACGCGGCGCAGGCCTCCCGCAAGGACGCCAGGGATGCGGTCAGCGCGGCCCGCGCGGCGGCCGGCACCTGGTCGGGCGCCACCGCGTACAACCGCGGACAGGTGCTGTACCGGGTGGCCGAGATGCTCGAGGGCCGCGCCGCGCAGTTCACCGCCGAGGTCGCCGCGGCCGAGAACATCCGCGAGCCGAAGGCCGGCCAGCAGGTGGACGCGGCCATCGACCGGTGGGTCTGGTACGCGGGCTGGCCGGACAAGGTCGCGCAGGTCGCCGGCGGCGCCAACCCGGTGGCGGGCCCCTACTTCAACTTCAGCGTCCCCGAGCCGACCGGGGTGGTGGCGGTCATCGCCCCCCAGGAGTCAAGCCTGCTCGGCCTGGTCAGCGTGGTCGCTCCCGTGATCGCCACCGGCAATGCGGCCGTGGTCGTGGCCAGCCAGGACCGCCCGCTGCCCGCGATCAGCCTGGCCGAGGTGCTCGCCACCTCCGACCTGCCGCGCGGCGTGGTCAACCTGCTCACCGGCAGCACCGCCGAGCTGGCGCCGGTCCTGGCCGGGCACATGGACGTCAACGCGATCGACGTGACCGGCGTGGCGGGGGCCGATCGGGCCGAGCTCGAGCGGCTGGCGGCGGACAACGTCAAGCGCGTGTTCGCTGCCGAGCAGGACTGGGCCGCCCCGCCGACCACCCAGCGGATGCTCGCGTTCCTGGAGACCAAGACCGTGTGGCACCCGATGGGGACATAGCCAGCCGATCAGGCGGCGCGGGGCTCCTCCCGGGTCCCGGCGGCCCGGTTGACGATCTGCCGGACCATGGTCCCGCCGATCCCGCTCATGCCGGCCAGGCCGGCGCTGGACGCGCGCCGGGCGATCGGCTCGGCCACCGCCACCGCCTCGGCGAGCATCCGGCGCGCTTCGGCCGAGCCGATGATAGAGCTGACCGAGGTCTTCAGCCGTTCCACGCCGTCCTTACCCTCACGGGCACCGACCAGGTAGCCGACCACGAAGCCGATGATCGTTTCCATGCCGTCACATCTCTCTGAGCTCGAGGTAGCGCTTCACGTCGGGCAGCGACTGCACGATCAGGGCCAGCGCGGCCGCGAGCACCACTGCCTTGATCAGGTTGCTGATCATGCCTGTTCCTCCTTCGGCTCGATCTCGTCGGGAGCGAAATACAGAAATCTGCCGTGGCTGCTCTGCAGCTCGGCCAGCGGATCGTCGGCCGGGCTCACCGCCACGTGCACCTGGCCGTCCACGTCGAACAGCACGGCCTGCACCAGCGCCTCGCGCCCGGCCAGGAACAGATCCTGGGCGTCGGCCCGCCGCGAGCCCGGGCGCATGATGACCTTGCTGCCCCGGGCCACGCGGACGCCGCGCACCAGCACGTGATCGGTCTGCGGCGACACCGAGCGGTCCGACCCCGGGTCCCACCACGGCGCCGACGGCGGCTGGGCCGGGTGCGTGTCACCGAGGTCTGAGGGGTCGTCACCGAAGCCTGGGCGCTTGTCATCGAGGTAGCGGATGGCGCCGTGCATCTTGTCCATCATCTCGGGCGGCAGCCCGTCCAGCCGGTCCAGCAGGTCGGCGGCGCGCGGATCGGTCGCCCGCGCCTCCGCCTTCTCCGCGTCGGTCATGGCCAGCGTGCGCAGGGTCAGGATCTCGTCGATCTCGGTCGCGTCGAACAGGTCTCCAGCGCTCTCGGGCGCGATCTGCGGGTGGTCGTAGAGGATGATGGGCGAGGCCAGCATGAGGTTGCCGCACTCGGGCGGGCCGGCCAGCACCGGCCAGGTACCGGTGTTGGCGCACTCGGCGGCGAACCCCGCGGCCCACTCGGGCGGGTCGGTCAGCGACAGAAAGGTGCCGGCCTCGGCGCCGATGATCGTGTGCGCCGAGATCAGTGCGTACCGCAGGGCAACCCGCCTGACCTCGGGCGGGGCCTGCGGCGCGGTCCGGTTCTCCACCCGCACCCGCAGCCGCAGCACGCCGTACGGTCCCGGCAGCCGCTCGGCATGGACCCTGATCACCGCGTCCAGAGGCTCCCACATGTGCGTGCCCTGCTGCCCGCCGGGGACGTGGACCGGGAAGACCGCGTCGGCGCCCAGCAGCCGATCCACCGAAGCCGCGACCCGGTGCTCGCGGTCAATGGCCTCGTCCCAGGCGTCACTCGGATCCTCCCGCCGCCGCAGGTGCAGGAACCGGGCCAGGATCCAGATCCGGGTGTCGTCGCCGCAATCGAGCAGGCACTCCGCCTGGCTGGCGGGCAGCTCACACGGATCGACCGCGCCGTAGGCGGGCGGCATCAGCACCCCGAACTGGAACCGGGACTGGTTCTTCTGCGCCGACTTGCGGTACGGGTACAGCAGGTAGCCCTCGTACAAGATGGCGTCGGCCACCGCGCGCGCCTGGTCGAGGTGCGCGGGGTTCACGATCATGGCTGGCGCTCCGCCGGGTCAGCCGCCTGCTCGAGCAGCGCCCGCAGCGTGGCGTCCCAGGTCGGCAGCGCCTCGCGGTTCTTGAACCGCTGCAGCTCGTCCAGGGTCTGGGTGCTCATCCGGATCCAGGCGCTGCCCGGGAAGTGCACATCGATCGCCTCCCGCCACACGGCCACCGGGATCCGGCACGGCGCTTCCTTGCTCCACGGCACCAGCTGCACCGAGATCCGCCCGCCGGTCAGCCCGAACACGGTCCCGCTGAACAGCAGCAGCAGCGGTATCTCGCCGGACTCCAGGCTGGCGAAGTAGCGGGCCGAGCCGATCTCGAGGTCGTAGCTGAACGGCACGGGCAGGTCGACCTCGGTGCTCCCGGTGAACGCGGGCACCATGGCCGACACCGTGGTGAACTGCAGCGGCTTCAGCGTGTCCGCCCAGCGGGCGGTGTCCCCGAACAGGTCGTTCAGCCGCTCCTCCTCGGCGGGGGTGTAACGCCGCCGGGCCGGCTCGATCCTGATCTGGCAGCGCAGCGCGATGGCCTCGATCCGCTGTCCGGTCGTCTCGCTGATCCGCAGCTTCAGGTTCATGGACGGGACGACCGCGTACCGGTCCGGCTCCATCCCCGTGCAGTCGAAGACCAGCTCGGCCATGTCAGGACGGCTCCTGCCCGAACCGGCGGGCCCGGGACCGGACGCCGTCCAGGAATTCCGCGATGCTCTGCCGCGCCTCGGTCCCCCCGTCGAAGCCCTTCCACAGCATGCGCATCCGTCCGGCCAGCTCGTAGCAGGCGTCGATCGGGACCAGGAAATGCTCGATGCCGTCGTCGGTGTGGGTGATGAGGGCCGCCTCCACGTCCGGCTCGACGGCGCCGAGCAGCGGGTGAGCCCGGGCCATCCGGTCCCACGCGCCCAGGTCCAGCCGGCACTCGGTGGGGCCTGCCGGGCTCGGGTAGAACCCGGCCACCTGGCCGGCCCGCGAACCGCGCAAGAAGAACGCCAGCCCGACCGGGATCTCGAGCTCGTCCCAGTCGGCCTCGCTCATGGGGTGGGCCGGGTCACGCAGGTAGCGGTCCGGTACCGCGCGGTACCGGCCGCCGCCGGCCCGGGAGTGCTCGAAGAGCAGATAGCACGCGCGGCAGGTGCACAGCAGCGAGGACTGCTCAAGATCCGCCACGTGGCCGTGGCCGGGCGGGATCTCCGCAGCGCACATCTCGCAGGCCTCCTCGGGCGGGAGGCCCGCGCCCTTGGCGGCGCGGATTCTCTCCAGCACCGCCGCGGGCGCATCAGGCAGAACGGGCGCGGCCGGATCCGGCGGTGAGCCCGGCCGCTGCGCGCCAGGGACGAACCGGCGCAGGCCGGCCGGGCCGGTCACGGTGACACTCCGGCAGGCACGGCCACCCGCACGCCCTGGCTGTCGCTGAGCAGCGGCAGCGGCTCGAGGTGCACGGCCGGGTCCGCGACCCCGCGCCCGGCGGCGCGGACATCGTACCGGGATCCGCACGAGCAGGTCAGCACCTCGCGGTCGAGTTGCCCGTCGGCCATCGACGACCCGCACACCGCGCACGCGTCGCGGTAGGCGTACAGCGTGCCGCGTACCGCGCAGACCAGCACGGTCATCCCGCCCGCCGACGCGGTCACCGGCCGGGCGCTGGGCGGCCCGATGTCCGGCAGGGTGACCCAGCCCACCTGGCTATCCGCAGGCCGCCGGCCGATCTGCAGCAGCACCGGCGAGGCCGGCGGCGGGTCGGTCATGCCTTCCACCGCGACCTCGCCGACCTCGGGCGCCGCGTCCTTCACCGCGTCTTCGATCGCCAGCCGGACGGTGACCGTCGAGGACGGGCAACCGTGGCAGCTGCCCTCGAGCCGCAGCCGCGCCGTCCCCTGCTCGGTCAGGCCCAGGTACTCCACGCCGCCCGCGTGCGAGCCCAGGTAGGGCCGGACCCGGTCCAGGGCCCGCTGGATCCTGGTGTCCACGTCGAGCGGGTGCAGGTCGTGCAGCAGCAGCAGGCTCTCCACCAGCGGGTCCTCGGTCATCTCCGCCAGCAGCTCGGCCCCGGCCGGTCCCGCGTCGCGCAGCGTGGCCACGATGTGCCCGAGGCCGTCTCCGTACAGCCCGACCAGCAGCCCGACCAGTTCCTCGGCCGCGGCGGCGCCGGTAGCGTCGCCGGACCGCAGCAGGCCGAGGATCTCCTCGATCCGGTCGCCGACCCGCCTGACGCGCGTCATCGAACTCCCTACGTGGCCAGCACGACCGACATCGGCGAGTGCACCTTGTCCAGCGCCCGGCCGCCGCCGAGGTACATGTGCACGCCGCACGGCAGGCACGGGTCGAAGCTGCGCACCGCGCGCATGATGTCGATGCCCTTGAAGCTCTCCGGCGGGTTCTCCTCGAAGATCGGGGTGTTCTGGACGGCGTCCTCGTAGGGGCCAGGCGTCCCGTACACGTCCCGCACGCTCGCGTTCCACGGGGTCGGCGGGTACGGGTGGTAGTTCGCGATCTTCCCGCCGCGGATCACCATGTGGTGCGACAGCACCCCGCGCACCGCCTCGGTGAAGCCGCAACTGTACGCCTCGTCCGGGACGGTGAACGGCTCCCACGTCTTGGTGTGGCCGGCCCGGATCTCGGCCAGTGCCTGCTCCGTGAAGTGCAGCGCGCACGCCGCGGCGTAGGCCTGGAAGTAGGTCCGGGCCCGGTCCCGCTCGATCGCGTTGGACAGCGGCCTGCCCTCCTTGTCGGCCGGGATCTTCCACTCGAAGGTGACCTCGGGCTTGCTGACCGTGCGGGGCAGGTTGATCTGCACGCTGTGGCCGGTGGACTTGATGTAGCCGAAGTCCACCAGGCCGCCGAGCGCCGTGGCCCACAGCCGCGCGATCGGCCCGCCGCCGGTGTCGGCCGCGAGGTGGTTGGTGCCGTCGAACCAGCGCGGCGACATCACCCAGCTGTACTTGTCCTCGAAGTTGCGCTTCTGCGGCCGGGGGATCGTGTGCTGGTTCCACGGGTGCCTGCGGTCCACCGGGTTGCCCAGCGGGTCGTGGGTCACGAACATCTCCTGGTCCTCCCAGTCCTCGTAGTACGAGGAGCCGAGCAGGATCCGGATGCCGAGGTTGATCTCCACCAGGTCGTTGGTGAGCAGCTCACCGTCCCTGATCACGCCGGGGCTGACGAACATCTTCCGGCCCCAGTTGGTCATGTTCCGGTAGGTGAAGTCGCAGTACTCGGGGTCGTTGAGGCTGCCCCAGCAGACCATGTCGGCCCGGCGCCGGCCGACCTCCTCGTACCCGGGCATGGCCTCGTAGAAGAAGTCGAACAGGTCGTCGTGCAGCGGGACGACCCGCTTCATGAACTCCACGTACCGCATCAGCCGGGTGAGATAGTCGGTGAACAGCTGCACGGTGGCCGTGGTGCCCACGCCTCCCGGGTAGAGCGTCGAGGGGTGCACGTGCCGCCCCTCCATCAGGCAGAACATCTCCCTGGTGGACCTGCTCACCTGCAGCGCCTCGCGGTAGAACTCGCCTTCGAGCGGGTTCAGCGTGCGCATGATGTCGCCGATGGTCGCGTAGCCGTGCTCGGCGGCGTGCGGCGCCTCGGTGCGGTTGGCCAGCTCGAGCACGCCGGGATTGGTCTCGCTGACCATCCGCTCGCAGAAGTCCACCCCGACCAGGTTCTCCTGGAAGATGTTGTGGTCGAACATGTACTCCGCGGCCTCGCCCAGGTTGATGATCCACTCGCCGAGGTGCGGCGGGCGCACGCCGTAGGCCATGTTCTGGTTGTAGACCGAGCAGGTCGCGTGGTTGTCGCCGCAGATCCCGCAGATCCGGCTGGTGATGAAGTGCGCGTCCCGCGGGTCCTTGCCCTTCATGAAGATGCTGTATCCGCGGAAGATCGACGACGTGCTGTGGCACTCGACGACCTTCTTCTGGCTGAAGTCAATCTTGGTGTAGATGCCGAGGCTGCCCACGATCCTGGTGATCGGGTCCCAGGCCATCTCGACAATGCCGGTGTCTTCGGCCGTAGTCATATCCGTGTCCCTCCCTACCAGGTCTTCTTGAAGCCGGTGAGCAGCTCGTCACCCTTCTTGCGCCACTTGGGCTCTTCGTCAGCCGTCTTCGCGGTGAAATTGCGCAGGGTGCGGATCACGGTCCCGTACATGCTGCTGGCCGTGGTGGAGACCCGCGAGCCCGGCGGCTCGTCCATGAACGGCATGAACTTGTCCGGGAATCCCGGCATCGTGCAGGCGATGCAGATGCCGCCCACGTTCGGGCAGCCGCCGACCCCGTTGATCCAGCCGCGCTTGGGCACGTTGCACTTGACCACCGGGCCCCAGCAGCCCAGCTTGACCAGGCACTTGGGCGAGCCGTACTCGGCCGCGAAGTCACCCTGCTCGTAGTACCCGGCCCGATCGCAGCCCTCGTGCACCGTGGCCCCGAACAGCCAGGTCGGCCGGAGCGCCTCATCGAGGGGGATCATCGGGGCCTGCCCGGCCACCTGGTACAGCAGGTAGAGGATCGTCTCGGACAGGTTGTCCGGGTGGATCGGGCAGCCGGGGACGCAGACGATGGGCAGCCCGGCCTTCGACCGCCAGTCCCAGCCGAGGTAGTCGGGCACGCCCATCGCGCCGGTGGGGTTGCCGGCCATGGCGTGGATGCCGCCATAAGTGGCGCAGGTGCCGACGGCCAGGATCGCGGTGGCCTTGGGCGCCAGCCGGTCCAGCCACTCGTTGGTGGTCATCGGCTGGCCGGTCGCCGGGTTGTTGCCGAACCCGCACCAGTAGCCCTCTTCCTTGATCGCCTCGTTCGGTATGGATCCCTCCACTACCAGCACGAAGGGCTCAAGCTCGCCGCGGTCGGCCTTGTGCCACCACTCGATGAAGCTGTCCGCTCCGTTTTCCGGGCCGCACTCGAAGTCGATCAGCGGCCAGTGCACCGCGATCTTGGGCAGTCCGGGCAGGGCGCCGAGTACGATCTCCTCGATGCTCGGCTGGGTGGCGGCGGTGAGCGCGACCGAGTCCCCGTCGCAGCCGAGGCCGCCGTTCATCCAGAGGATGTGAAGCACCGGCTCGTCGGTCTGCGGTGCTGCCTGTCCGTTAGCCTCAGTGTCCGTGGCCATGCGAAGGCCACCTCCTTCGCTGCCTTCAGGATGCGCAGACGCCACGATGCTAGACCCGCAACCATCGAGGCTACAAGACTCTTCCGTCGCCAACCGGACAGAAATGTCCGCCACATCGTTGTTCCCGGCTACGAGCCGGACCACGTACCCTGGGACACCAGGAAACGCTGAGGAGACGGATACCGGTGGCCGAGCCCGCTCACGGCACATCCGGGGGGCCGATCGAGGTCGTGCCGGTCGTGGTCGTCTCGCAGTCGTTCCCCGCGCGGCCTTCGTTCATCCCGGAGATCAGGGACTTCGTGCGGCGCTGCCTGGCCGACTCACCGCTGGACGAGGACGGCGTCCGTGAGGTCGGCGAGACCGTATTCCGCGCGCTGCTCGACGCGGCCGGCCCGACCGGGTCCGTGCAGGTCGCCTTCCGCATCTTCCCCGAGCACGTCGAGGTGGACGTGCTGCACTCGGAGTCCCAGGTGACGGACGCGGCGGCCGCGGGGGCGCAGCCGGTGCCTGCGGCGCAGCCGATACCGGCGAGGTCGGCCCGCCCGGCCGCGGCGGCCAGCCAGGCGCCCGCGGACCCGCACCCGGCATCGTTCGCGGAGTGGATGTCGAGCGCGCTGCGCCGGGAGGGAATGACACACGAGGCGGCCGCGCGGCAGCTGGGCGTGTCGGTGAAGACGGTCAGCCGCTGGGTCGGCGGCGCCACCCAGCCCCGGATGCGGGATCTCAAGCGGATCCAGGAGGTATTCGGCGAGGTGCCGCTGCGCTGAGCCAATGCACCGGCCGCGGCCTCGGCTGCGATCGCTAGACGCTCTCCCCACATGTGTCCTACGGTGCTGTCATGACGGTTCCCGCTGGACGTCACAAGATCGGCGCGGACCGTGACCGGCTCGTGCTGCGCACCACCAGGGACGGGCTGGCCGCGACAGCCGGCCATGACCTCACCATCGAGGTGACCCGGTGGTCAGGTGAGCTGAATGTGGCTGAGGACTCCACGCCGACGGCCCTCGACCTCCGCATCGACATGACGTCGCTGGCGGTGCTCTCGGGCACCGGCGGGGTCAAGCCGCTGAGCGACCGGGACAAGCGCGAGATCGTGTCCACCGCGCGCAAGACGCTGGGGGCCGACCGGACCCCGGAGGCGACGTTCGGTGACGCGAAGTTCGAGCCCGGCCCGGGCGGCGGCACCATCAGCGGCACGCTCACCCTGGCCGGCCAGTCCGCGCCAGTCCGGCTCCAGGTGACCGAGACCGGCGACGACCGCTACCACGCGACCGGGACGGTGGTCCAGTCAGACTTCGGTATCAAGCCGTACCGCGGTTTCTTCGGCGCGCTCAAGGTCAGCGACCCGGTACAGGTCGAGGCGGACGTCGACCTGTCCCAGCCGGACGGCGCTTGATGAGCGACCCGGGCCAAGGGCCGGACGGCGACCGGGCGGTGCTGGCGTTCCGGCGCCGCGACGAGCCGGCCCGGCAGCTGGCCGCGCAGGCCGGCGCGGTCGCCGCGGCCTGCCACGCCATGGCCGTGCGCTTCCACCAGGGCGGCCGGCTCGTGGTCTTCGGCACCGGCGCGGCCAGCACGGACGCGCAGCACGTCGCGGTGGAGTTCGTGCACCCGGTGATCGTGGGCAAGCGCGCGCTGCCCGCCATCTCCCTGACCGCCGACGTGGCCACGGTCACCGGGGTGGCCGCGCGCGACGGGATGGACGCGATCTTCGCCCACCAGATCCGGTATCTGGCCGCGCCCGAGGACATAGCGCTGGGCATCTCGGCCGACGGTCACTGCCCGAGCGTGCGGGCCGGGCTGGCCGAGGCCAGGGCGCGCGGCCTGCTGACGATCGCGCTGGCGGGCGGGAACGGCGGCGGGCGCAGCGGCTGGCCGGACGTGGACCACCTGCTGGTGGCCGCGAGCACGGATCCGCGCGTGGTCAAGGAACTGCAGGTGACCACCTACCACGTGCTCTGGGAGCTCGTGCACGTGTTCTTCGAGCAGCCCGGCGTCCTGGCCCCCGGTGTGGTCGCGTGAATCGCGGGAGGGACGGATGAGTACGGTCCCGCAGTGCCACGGCGAGGTGTGCATCACCTGCTCGGACACCGCCGTCGAGGTCACGGTGCTGCGCCTGGAGCCGGACGACCTGGCCGTGGTGGACACCGGCCAGGGCGAGGAGGAGGTCAGCGTGGCCCTGGTGCCCGCCAAGGCCGGCGACCGGATCCTCGTGCACGCCAAGGAAGCCATAGCCGTGCTGCCCGGGGCAGTCTCGTGAGCGAGACCGGCCGCCAGGGCGGCACCGAGGCGATGGAATCGCTCTACCCGTTCCTGTACTCCGGCACGTCCGACCTGCCCGCCGTCCTCGACCAGGTGCGCGCGTCCACCATCGCCAAGGCGCAGGAGATCATCGAACTGCGCCAGGCGGTCTGCGCGCGGGACGCGGTCCGGCTCGAGCGCTGCGCCCAGGAGGCCGCCGCCCGGTTCGCTGCCGGGGGCCGGCTGTTCGCCTTCGGCAACGGCGGCAGTGCCACCGACGCGCAGCAGCTGGCCACCCTGTTCCTCAACCCGGGACCGGACGCGCGCCCGCTGCCGGCCTTCTGCCTGGCCAACGACACGTCGGTGGTCACCGCGCTGTGCAACGACGTCGGCGTCGATGTGGTCTTCGCCCGGCAGATCGCGGCGTTCGGCGCCCCACGCGACATCGCGGTCGGGCTGTCCACCAGCGGGAACTCCGACAACCTGCTGCGCGCCTTCGACGAGGCGAGCCGCCGGGGGATGCTCACCATCGGCCTGGCCGGGTATGAGGGCGGCCAGATGGCCGAGCTGAACAGCATCGACTACCTGTTCGTCGCCCCGTCCTCCTCCGTGCACCGGATCCAGGAGGCGCAGACCACGATCTACCAGGTGCTGTGGGAGCTCACCAGCGACGATCTCGCCCGGCGGGAGGAGCCGGGATGACGGGCCGGGTGCTCGTGGCCTGCGTGGGCAACATCTTCCTCGGCGACGACGGGTTCGGCGTCGAGGTGGCCAGGCGGCTGGCCGCGATGCCGGTGCCCGACGGCGTCCGGGTCGTCGACTACGGCACCGGCGGGATGCACCTCGCCTACGACCTGGCCGACGGCTACCAGACGACGATCCTCGTCGATGCCGCGCCGCGCGGCGGGAAGCCGGGCACGATCACCGTGGCCGAGGCGGATCCCGCCGGCCAGCCGAACCCGGTGCTGTTCGACGGCCACGGCATGCAGCCCGACGTGGTGTTCGGCATGCTCAGGCTGCTCGGCGCGCAGGCCGGCCGGATCGTCGTCGTCGGCTGCGAGCCGGCCCGGGTCGACTACGGGATGGAACTCAGCGAGCCGGTCGCCGCGGCGGTGGACAAGGCGGTGCGGATCGTGCTGGACATGGTCGCCGATCTGACGCAGGTCGCCGATCTGCCGCGGGACACGGTGGAAGGGGTAGCAGATGTGCCTTGGCATACCGGGTGAGGTGATCGAATTCCTCCCCGAACAGCCCGACCTGGCGAAGGTGGACGTCAGCGGGGTCCGGCGGGTCATCAACGTCGGCCTGCTGGCCGACGACATGCCCGAACCGGGCGAGTGGGTGCTCATTCACGTCGGCTTCGCCCTGTCGAAGATCGACGAGAAGGAGGCGGCGGCGGCCCTGGCCTTCCTCGAGGGGATCGGCCAGGCCTACGAGGACGAGCTCGCCGCGCTGCAGGAATCCATGATCGAATAGGAGCGTACGGACATGCGGTTCGTCGACGAATTCCGTGACGCGGACAAGGCCCACGCGCTCGCCGCCAAGATCGCGGCCCTGTGCGAGCCCGGCCGCCAGTACAAGATCATGGAGGTGTGCGGCGGTCACACCCACACCATCTACAAACACGGTCTCGAGGACTACCTGCCGGAATCGATCACGCTGGTGCACGGCCCCGGCTGCCCGGTGTGCGTGATCCCGATGGGACGGGTGGACGATGCCATCCACCTGGCGTCCCAGCCGGACGTCATCATGACCTCGTTCGGCGACATGATGCGGGTGCCGGGCAGCGAGGGATCGTTTTTCGACGCCAAGGCGCGCGGCACCGACATCCGGATGGTCTACTCTCCGCTGGACTCGCTGAAGATCGCCCGCGCCAACCCGGACAAACGGGTGGTGTTCATGGCCATCGGCTTCGAGACCACCGCCCCCTCCACGGCGATGACGCTGCTGCGCGCCCAGGCCGCGGGGCTGGAGAACTTCTCCGTGTTCGCCAACCACGTCACGATCGTCCCCGCTATCAAGGCCATCCTCGACTCACCCGACCTGCGCCTGGACGGCTTCCTCGGCCCCGGCCACGTGTCCACGGTGATCGGCTGCCGGCCGTATGAGTTCATCGCCCGCGACTACGGCAAGCCGGTGGTCGTGGCCGGGTTCGAGCCGCTCGACATCCTGCAGTCCATCTACCTGCTCATGGTGCAGCTCAAGCAGGGACGCGCGGAGGTGGAGAACCAGTACTCCCGGGTCGTGCCGTGGAACGGCAACACGGTGGCGCTCAAGGCGATCGGCGAGACCATGGAGCTGCGCCCCTACTTCGAGTGGCGCGGTCTCGGCTTCATATCCCACTCCGCGCTGAAGGTGCGGGACAAATACGCCGCCTTCGACGCCGAGCTGCTGTTCCAGGTGCCGGGCGTGCGCGTGGCCGACCCCAAGGCGTGCCAGTGCGGCGAGGTGCTCAAGGGCGTGCTCAAGCCCTGGGAGTGCAAGGTGTTCGGCACCGCCTGCACGCCGGAGACCCCGATCGGCACCTGCATGGTCTCGCCCGAGGGCGCCTGCGCCGCGTACTACAACTACGGCCGGATGAACCGCACCCGGGTCGCGGAGGCTGAGGTGAGCCGGTCATGAAGGAGGGCGCCGGCGCGGGCGGGTGGATCGCCGAGGCGCTGCGCGAGCACGAGCAGCACGCAGGGCCGGGCCGGCCTCGCCGCGAGCAGCCCGCCGACCGCGAGCAGCAGGTGCTGGACCGGATCGACCGGGCCAGGCGCCGCCGGCCCCGGGTCAGGGAAGAGCGGATCACGATGTCGCACGGCGCGGGCGGCAAGGCCACGCACACGCTGATCGAGGCCATCTTCCTGGACGCGTTCCGCAACCCGCTGCTCGAGCCGCTGGAGGACTCGGCCCGGCTGCAGCTTGACCGGTCCCTGGTGGCGCTGACCACCGACTCCTACGTGGTCTCGCCGCTGTTCTTCCCCGGCGGCGACATCGGGGACCTCGCGGTCAACGGCACGGTGAACGACCTGGCCATGGCCGGGGCCCGGCCGCTGTACCTGTCCGCGGGCTTCATCCTCGAGGAGGGCTTCCCGGTCGCCGACCTGAGCCGGATCGTGCAGTCCATGCGGGCGGCCGCGGACGCCGCGGGCGTCCAGGTGGTGACCGGCGACACCAAGGTGGTGGAGCGGGGCAAGGCGGACGGCTGCTACGTCAACACCGCCGGCGTAGGCGTTATCGAGCGCGACGTGCACCTGGGCGTGGCCAACGCGGTGCCGGGTGACGCGATCATCGTGTCCGGGCCGATCGGCGACCACGGCGTCACGATCATGCTGGCCCGCGGCGAGCTCGACATCGAGGCCGACCTGCGGTCCGACACCGCGCCGCTGGCCGGGCTGGCCGCCGCGCTGCTGGACGCGGTGCCCGGGGTGCGCGCGCTGCGCGACGCGACCCGCGGCGGCGTGGCGACCATACTCAACGAGATCGCCAAGTCCGCCGACGTCGGGGTGTCCGCGGTCGAGGACGAGATCCCGGTGCGCGACGTGGTCCGCGGCGCGGCCGAACTGCTCGGCATCGACCCCATGTACGTGGCGTGCGAGGGGCGCCTGGTCGGCGTGGTGGACGGCGGCCAGGCCGCCGACGCGGTCGCGGTGCTGCGGGCCCACCCTCAGGGCGAGCAGGCGGCGGTCATCGGCCACGTCACCGAGGGCCCGCCCGGAATCGTGCAGCTCAAGACGTCGTTCGGCGGGACCAGGATCGTCGACCTGCTCGTCGGCGATCCGCTGCCGCGCATCTGCTGAACCCGGAGGCGACGTGCACGAGCTGGCCATCATCGAGGGTGTGCTGGACATGGTGACCGAACGGCTGCCGGACGCGACGATCTCCTGCGTGCGACTGGAGGTGGGCGAACTGTCCGGCGTCGTCCCCGACTCGTTGCAGTTCTGCTTCGAGCTGGCCACCGAGGGGACCAGCCTGCAGGGCGCCAGCCTGGAGATCACGCAGACTCCCGGCCACGATCTCAAGATCGCATCGGTTAAGGTGGCCTGACATGTGCGCGACCTGCGGGTGCTCGGGAAAGGCGCGGCTTCGCCTGGTGCCATCGGGCCACGACCATGATCACGCTCCCGGCCACGCGCATCACCACGGCAGCGAGCACGACCACGGCGATGACCGGACCGTCGTGCTGCAGCAGAAGGTGCTGGCCCGCAACGACGAGCTGGCCGGGCGGAACCGGGAGTGGCTGCGTGAGCGCGGCGTAGTGGCCGTCAATTTGATGAGCTCGCCGGGCGCGGGCAAGACCACGCTGCTGGAGCGGACCGCGCGCGAGCTGGCCGGCCGGCTGGCCCTGTCGGTCATCGAGGGAGATCAGGAGACGGCCCTGGACGCCGACCGGATCAGCTCGGCCGGCTGCCAGGTGGTGCAGGTCAACACCGGCGTGGGCTGCCACCTGGACGCGGTCATGGTGGCCGACGCGCTGCACGCGCTGGACCCGCGGCCGGGATCCGTGGTCGTCATCGAGAACGTGGGCAACCTGGTCTGCCCGGCACTGTTCGACCTGGGCGAGGCGGCCAGGATCGTGCTCGCGTCGGTAACAGAGGGCGCGGACAAGCCGGCCAAGTACCCGCACATGTTCAGCCGGGCCGACGTCGTGCTGGTCAGCAAGACCGACCTGCTGCCCTACGTGGACTTCGACGTCCGGCGGCACGCGGCCGACGTCAGGCAGCTCAGCCCGGGCGCGCGGATGCTGCAGCTGTCGGCGGTCACCGGCGACGGGATGCAGGCCTGGTACGACTGGCTGCAGCTCAGCCTGCCGGGCTGACGGCGCCGCTAGCCCGGTCGGCGGCCGACGCGATCACGGCCTGGCCGAGGCTGATCCCGCCGTCGTTGCAGGGGACACGGGAGTGCACCAGCACGCGGAAACCGCGCGCCTCCAGCCGGGAAACGGCCCTGTTCAGTAGCAGCAGGTTCTGGAACACGCCGCCGGACAGTGCCACCGTGTCCAGCCCCGACCGTTCGCGCAGCAGCGTGCAGCCTTCCTCGATGAGCGCGATGACCCCGCCGTGGAACCGGGCGGCGATGACCTCGCGGGCTACGCCGGCCCGCAGGTCGGCCACGATCGCCGCGATCAGGTCGGCGCCGCGGACCGCGAACGGCTCGCCCGGCTCGATCCGCGCCCGGTAAGCCCCTCGTTCGCGAACGTCCGCGAGCTGCTCGAGCTCGATAGCGGCCTGGCCCTCGTAGTGCACCGTGTCCCGCACCCCCAGCAGCGCGGCGGCCGCGTCGAACAGCCGTCCCGTGCTGGAGGTGGCCGGCGCGTGCACCCCGCGCCGCGCGAGCCTGACCACGTCCCCCCATTGCCGCTCGTGGCGCGCGGCGACGTCCAGGCCGCCGGGCATCCCCTCCGGATAGGCGGCGTCGAGGTAGGCGGCGGCCATCCGCCACGGCTGCCTGATCGCAGCCCTCCCCCCCGGCATCGGCACGGGAGCCAGGTGACCCCCGCGGGCAAAGCCCGCCAGGCCGGCCACGAGGAATTCGCCGCCCCAGATCGTGCCGTCGGTGCCGAAGCCGGTCCCGTCGAAGGCCACCCCGATGACCGGACCGTCTTCGCCGTTGTCGGCCAGGCAGGACGCGATGTGCGCGTGGTGGTGCTGGACGCCGAGCAGATCCAGGCCGGCTTCATCGGCCAGATCCACCGCGTACTTGGTAGACAGGTACTCGGGGTGCAGGTCGTGCGCGACCAGCTGCGGCTCGATGTCGAACAGCCGCCGGAAATGCTCGATGCCCTCGGTGAAAGACCGCAGCGTCTCGGCGTTCTCCAGGTCCCCGATGTGCTGCGACACGAACGCGTGGTGCTCTTTGGCCAGGCAGAACGTGCTCTTCAACTCGGCCCCGCAGGCCAGCACCGGGCGCCGGAAGGCCGCCCGCACCGCCACCGGCTCCGGCGCGTAGCCGCGGGAGCGGCGCAGCAGCATCTCCCGCCCCGCCACCGCCCGCGCCACCGAGTCGTCGGCCCTGCTGTGGATGGCCCGGTCGTGACCGAGGAAGGCGTCCGCGATCGCGGCCAGCCGGGCCAGCGCGTCGTCGTCTCGGTAGGCGATCGGCTCGTCGGACACGTTCCCGCTGGTCAGCACGATGGGACGACCCACCGCCGCGAGGAGCAGGTGGTGCAGCGGGGTGTACGGGAGCATGATCCCGAGCTGCCGGTTGCGCGGCGCAACCGAGGGCGCGACGCTGGTGCCCATTCGCCGCCTCATGAGCACGATCGGGCGCCGCGGGCTGGCCAGCAGCGCGGCCGACGCCTCGTCCACCTCGCACAGCCGCCGCGCGGTGGCCAGGTCGGCCACCATGATCGCGAACGGCTTGTCCTCGCGGTGCTTGCGGCCGCGCAGCGCCGCGGCGGCCTGTTCGGCGGCCGCGTCCACCGCCAGGTGCCACCCGCCGAGCCCCTTCAGCGCCAGTACCCGCCCCTGCCCGATCAGCCCTGCCGCGCCGGCCAGCGGCTCACCGGGCCGGACAGCACCGTCCGCCCCGGCCAGCCACAATTCCGGACCGCAGGCCGGGCAGCAGGTGGGCTGGGCGTGGAACCTGCGGTCGGCCGGATCGTGGTACTCGGCCGCGCACGGTGCGCACATGGTGAAGCCGGCCATCGTGGTCAGCGGCCGGTCGTACGGGACGTCGCGCACGATCGTGAACCTGGGCCCGCAGTTGGTGCAGTTGATGAACGGGTAACCGAACCGCCGGTCCGCCGGGTCGGCCAGCTCGGCCAGGCAGTCCGCGCAGGTCGCGGTGTCGGCCGGCACGAGCGCGCGCCGCGCCCCGCCGGGCTGGCTGGGCGCGATGGCGAACGAATCGGAACCGTTCGGCTGAATATCCCTGGTGGTTATCCGCTCGATCCTCGCCAGCGGCGGCGCCTCGTTCTCCAGGGCGAGAATGAATTTCCGAACGGCGCTGGGTGAACCCTCGACCTCGGCGAACACGCCATTCACGTCATTGCCCACTACTCCGCCGAGCCCGAGCCGGCTCGCCAGCGAAAAGACGAACGGCCGGAAGCCGACGCCCTGGACGGTGCCCTCGACCCGGATCGCCGTCCGGACGCGCTGGCTCACGGTCTTAGTGTTACTCAGATCTTCCCGAAGAGCCGGTCGCCGGCGTCGCCGAGCCCCGGCACGATGTAGCCGCGGTCGTTCAGCCGCTCGTCCACCGTGGCCGTGACCACCCGGACCGGGACGTCGCCGCCGTCCGGGTACGCGGCCCCGACCCGGTCGATCCCCTCGGGCGCGGCCAGCAGGCACACCGCGGTCACGGTGGCCGCGCCGCGCTCGGCCAGCATGCCGATCACGGTCTCCAGCGTCCCGCCGGTGGCCAGCATCGGGTCCAGGACGAACGTGTCGCGGCCGGTCAGGTCGGACGGCAGCCGGTCCGCGTAGGCCGACGCGATCAGCGACTCCTCGTCCCGGACCAGGCCGACGAAGCCGACGTCGGCCATCGGCAGCAGCCGGGCCATCCCGTCCAGCATGCCGATTCCGGCCCGCAGCACCGGCACCACCAGCGGGACCGGCCGGGCCAGCTTGACGCCGCGGGCCGGGGCGACCGGGGTCTGCACCGACACGGGCTGCACCCGCATCTCGCGGGTGGCCTCGTAGGCGAGCAGGGTGACCAGCTCGTCAGCAAGCCTGCGGAACGTCGGGGCTTCCGTACCGGAATCGCGCAGCGTGGTGAGCTTGTGCGCCACCAGCGGGTGATCCACCACCAGGGTTTGCATGCCGCTAGTGTGACAGGTTGGGCGTGCCGCAGCGCCAGGCCGAAATAGACTTCGGGGAAACCTGGCGCGCGCCGTCGTTCAAGGGAGCAGGCAGTTGACCCTTCTGGAGTCGATCAATGGTCCCCAGGACCTGAAGAAGCTCACCGGTGAGCAGCTTCTGTTGCTGGCCGCGGAGATCCGGGACGTCCTCATCGACGTGGTGTCGAGGACCAGCGGTCACCTCGGGCCCAACCTCGGCGTGGTGGAGCTCACCATCGCGCTGCACCGGGTGTTCGACTCGCCGATGGACCGGATCATCTTCGACACCGGCCACCAGGCGTACGTGCACAAGCTGCTGACCGGGCGGCAGGCGCAGTTCGGCACGCTGCGCCAGCGCGGCGGCGTCTCGGGCTACCCGAGCCAGGCGGAGTCCGAGCACGACATCGTGGAGAACTCGCACGCCTCTACCAGCCTGAGCTACGCCGACGGGCTGGCCAAGGCCTACAACCTGCGGGGCGAGACCGACCGCACCGTGATCGCCGTGATCGGCGACGGCGCGCTGACCGGCGGGATGGCCTGGGAGGCGCTGAACAATATCTCGGTGGCGCGCGACAGCAGGCTGGTCATCGTGGTCAACGACAATGGCCGCTCCTACCAGCCGACGATCGGCGGCCTGGCCGATCACCTGGCCTCGGTGCGGGTGTCGCAGCGGTACGAGAACGTGCTCGACTACATCAAGACCACCCTGCCGCGCGCCCCGATCCTCGGGCCGCCGCTGTACGACACGCTGCACGGGATCAAGAAAGGCATCAAGGACGTCCTGCAGCCGCAGGTCCTGTTCGAGGACCTCGGGCTGAAGTACGTCGGGCCGATCGACGGCCACAACGAGGAGATGGTGGAGCACGCGCTGCACCGGGCGGCCGGCTTCGGCGCGCCGGTGCTCGTGCACGTGATCACCAAGAAGGGGTACGGCTATCCGCTGGCCGAGCAGGACGAGAAGGACTGCCTGCACCAGGTCCCCGCAGCCGTACCAGCCGCGGATCAGGTGAGCGCGCCCGAGCGGACCTGGTCGGAGGTGTTCGGCGACGAGCTCGTGGCCATCGGCGCGCGCCGCCCCGACGTGGTCGCGCTGACCGCGGCGATGCTCCACCCCACGGGCCTCGGGCCGTTCGCGTGCGCGTTCCCCGACCGGGTGTTCGACGTCGGCATCGCCGAACAGCAGGCGATGACCTGCGCCGCGGGCCTGGCCATGGGCGGGCTGCACCCGGTGGTGGCGCTCTACTCGACGTTCCTCAACCGCGCCTTCGACCAGGCGCTGATGGACGTCGCGCTGCACCGGCTCCCGGTCACGATCGCGCTCGACCGCGCGGGGGTGACCGGCCCGGACGGCGCCAGCCACAACGGTATGTGGGACGGCTCGATCCTGCAGCTGATACCGGGGATGAGGATCGCCGCGCCGCGGGACGCGATCCGGCTGGCCGAACTGCTCAACGAGGCGGTGGCCATCACCGACGGGCCGGCCGCGATCCGCTACCCCAAGGGCACCGTCGGCGGGGAGCTGGAGGCCGTACGCCGTCTGGGCTCGATGGACGTCCTGCACGAGCCGGGCGACGCGGCCGCGGACGTGCTGCTGATCGGGGCCGGCCCGATGGCGGTGACCTGTGCCCAGGCCGCGCAGCGGCTCACCGACCAGGGCATCGGCGTCACGGTGCTGGACCCGCGCTGGCTCAAGCCGCTGGACGAGGCGCTGACCGGGGCGGCCACCCGGCACCGCCTGGTCGTCGTGGTCGAGGACAACGGGCGGTCCGGCGGGTTCGGTGATGCGGTGTGCCGGCTGCTGCGCGATCACGACGTGGACACCCCGGCGAGGACGTTCGGCCTGCCGCAGGAGTTCCTGGCCCACGGCTCGCGCAACGAGGTGCTGGCCGAGGCCGGTCTCACCGCGCAGCACCTGGCTCGGCAGATCACCGAGGCGGTGGCCAGCCGCACCCCCGACCTGGTGCGTGACCCGCAGGCATGACCTCGCTCACCGTCGCCGTCATCGGCTCGGGGCCGGCCGGCCTGTACACGGCCGAGGCGCTGATCAAGCAGGCCGCGGCGCTGCCGCAGCCGCCGTCGGTCCGGGTCGAAGTGCTGGACCGGCTGCCGACCCCGTACGGCCTGGTCCGGTACGGCGTCGCCCCCGATCACAAGTCGATCAAGTCGATCGCCGAGTACCTGCGCAAGGTGCTCGAGCACCCGGACGTCGGGTTCCTGGGCGGCGTGCACCTCGGCGAGGACGTGACCCGGGACGACCTGCTGGCCAGCTACGACGCGGTGGTGTACGCGACCGGCGCGATGCGCGACCGCCACCTCGGCATCCCCGGCGAGGACCTGCCGGGCAGCTACGCGGCGACCGACTTCGTCAACTGGTATTGCGGGCACCCGGACATCGATCCGGAGGCCTTCACCCTGGACGCCGAGTCTGTTGCGGTGATCGGCGTCGGCAACGTTGCCGTGGACGTGGCCCGCATCCTGGCCAGGGACCCGGCCGAGCTGCGCGACACCGACGTGCCGCAGCCGGTGCTCGAGGCGCTGATGGCCAGCAAGGTCCGCGAGGTGTACATGATCGGCCGGCGCGGTCCCGCCCAGGCCAAGTTCACCACCAAGGAGCTGCGCGAGCTCGGCGAGCTGTCCGGCGTGGATATCACGGTGCCGGCCGCGGAGGCCGACCTGGACGCGTTCGACCCCACCGGCGCGAGCGCCGATCTGGCCGTCAGCGACCGGCACGTGCGCGGCAACTACAAGGTGATCAGCGACTGGGCGGCGCGCGAGCCTGCCGGGCAGCCGCGCCGGCTCGCGGTCAGGTTCTGGCTGCGCCCGGTAGAGATTCAGGGCGATCACCGGGTGCAGCGGCTGGTGCTGGAGCGCACCCGGCTGGACGAGTCGGGCGCATTCACCGGGACGGGGGAGCTGGAGACCCTCGACGTGTCGATGGTGCTGCGCAGCGTGGGCTACCAGAGCGTGCCGCTGCCCGGCGTCCCGTTCGACAAGCGCGCCGCCGTCGTGCCCAACGTCGAGGGCCGGGTGATCGGCGCCGACGGCGCGCCGCTGCCGCGCGAGTACGTGGCCGGCTGGCTGAAGCGCGGCCCGACCGGGGTGATTGGCACGAACAAGTCCGACGCGGCGCAGACCGTCCGGTCGCTGCTGGCGGATCTGGCCGGCGGCCCGGGACCTGACGACGCCCCGTTGCCCCGCGCCGGGCTGCTGCGCTACCCGCAGGCCGGGCCGGGTGCGGCGTCCCCGCTGGCGGCCAAGCTCGCCGCCCGCGGGGTGCGGCTCGTGACCTACCAGGACTGGCTGCGGATCGAGACGGCGGAGGGGGCCCTCGGCGAATCGCTCGGCCGCGGCGGCCGGGTCAAGCTGGCCGGCCGGGCCGCGCTGGAGGAGGCCTGCTTCCCGCTCGAAGGGTGATGATCATGGAACTCAGCAGGCAGAGCGTCGTGGACATGCTGCGCCGGATGGGTTATATGCCGGCGGCCGAGGCCGCGGCGCGAGAGCTGCCCGATCCGGTGGATAGCGAGGATGCGGCGAAGTTCGGCGAGCAGCACGGCATTTTCCGCGACGACCTGATCAGCGCCATGGGCGGCAGCCCGTGACCCGCTTAGCGAGCCGCTCAGCCGCCTTAACCAGCAGCTCAAGCTCGTCGACCACGTACCCGGCGAGGACATCGATGTCGGGGACGAGCTCACGGCAGCCGACCAGCCCGAAATGCAGCTGGCCGAGATAGCCGACCACGGTGATGTTCAGGCCCAGCCCGTCGGTGAGCACCGACACCGGGTAGTGCGCCAGCAGCTTCGCCCCACCCAGGTAGACGGGAACGTTCGGGCCGGGGACGTTGGAGATGACAAGGTTGAAGGGCGGCAGTCGTTGCAGCACGCCGGTGGCGAACACCACGCGGGCCGCGCGGGCGGCCAGGGCGGGCGGGGCGAAATCGGTGATCTGATCCACCAGGCCCTGCGGGATCGCCGCCTGCTGGGCCTTCGCGATCGCGGTCGCGGCGTGCGCGATCCGCAGCCGCGCTGCGGCGTCGGCGGCGTGCGTGGGCAGCGTGGCCAGCATGGCCGAGACCTTGTTGCCCATGGCGCCCTCGCTGCCCGGATCCCGCACCGAGACCGGGATCATCGCCACCAGCGGCAGCTCGGGCAGCGCAGCGTGGTCGGTGAGCCAGCGCCGCAGCGCGCCCGCGCACATCGCCAGCACCACGTCGTTGACCGAGAACCCGAAGGCGTTCTTGACCGCCTTGACCTCGTCGAGCGGCACGCTGCGGAACGCGACCCTCCGGTGCGGCGTGATCGGCTGGTTGAACGGCGTGCCGGGAGCGCGCCCGGCCGCGGTGTGGATCACCCCGCCGTCGCCTCGGTCCAGCCCGAGCAGGCCGCCGACCACCGGGCTCAGCGCCGGGGCCAGGGCCGGCAGCACGCGCACGACTCCGCCCGTGAGGCGCACCGTCTGCACCGGCCGCCAGGCCAGCCGCGCGGCGGCGAGCACCGACAGTACCGCGCGGTTCGGCGCCGCGGCCGGGCGGAACGGCGCGCTGGCCGGGATCTCGCGTCCGTCCGGGCTGAGGTCCAGCAGCACGGTCAGCAACTCCGCGCCGGACACGCCGTCGATCGCGGCGTGGTGAATCTTGGTGTAGACGGCGATCCGGCGCCGGGCCAGCCCGGTGATCAGGTAGATCTCCCACAGCGGCCGGGTCTTGTCCAGCGGGCGGGCGTGCAGCCGGGCGACCTGCTCGGTGAGCTGGGCGTCTGACCCGGGCCGGGGCAGCGCGAGCTCCCTGATGTGGTACTCGATGTCGAAGTCGGGATCGTCGACCCAGTAGGGCTGGTCCAGGTCGAACGGCACGTGCAACAGCTTGCGCCGCAGGACCGGCGGGGCCAGCGGCAGCCGTTCGGCCACCAGCCCGGTGAGCCGCGCCAGGGTCAGCGGCTCGCGGGCTCCGCGCGGATCCAGCACGGAAACCCCGCCGACGTGCCCGGTGGAGTGGGCCGTCTCGAGCGTGAGGAAGAAGGCGTCCAGCCCGGTGAGCTGCTGCATGCTACCGGGGGCCCGGGTAGAGCGGGCGCAGCCAGGCCGGCGGGCGGAACCGGCCCGGCTGACCGGCCGGGGCCGCGAGCCGGTCCGCGATCAGCCACAACGTCGCCGGGTCGACCCCGAAGCCCAGGTGACTGCAGCGCACCGCGACGTTCTGGTGCAGCGCCGTTTCCGGCTCGACGCAGTTCTGCCAGCACACGATGCCGTCGTGCCGCGAGTACACGGCCGTGGACGGGACGCCGATGGGCCGGGCCACCTGCTCACGAGTGGGCAGCCCGGCCGCGTGCAGGTGGCTGCGGCGGTAATAGGTGCCGTCGGCGCGGCTGCGCCGCAGGTCGGTCACCGCGAACGGGCTGCCCAGGGTGATCACGTGCCGGACCAGGTGTGGGTGCTCACGGGCCAGCTCCCGGGCGTAGATCCCGCCCAGGCTCCAGCCCACCAGCGAGACCGGCCCGCCTGCCCGGGCAGCGAGGATCGCGAGCGCCAGCGGCAGCCCGTCCCGCACGGCCTCGGTCGGGCCCTGGTTGCGGCCGAGTTCCCAGCCGTGCACGTCATAACCGAGCCAGCACAGGAACCGCCGCAGCGGCGCCGTGCTGAAGTCCGAGGCCAGCAGCCCAGGCAACACCAGCACGGCGTGACCGTCACCGCGCCGTGCCCTCGCCAGCCAGGGCGCCGCTAACGGCAGCGCCGCCAGGTCGGCCAGTCCCCGGGCGGGCTCGGTCAGGAAGAGCAGCAGCGCCGGGCCCACGCCTGGCCCGCCAGCCGCCCTGCGGCCGGCTCCCGCCGGCTCCCTGACCAGGTACATCGTCGCCTACTTCCGCCTCACGGACGACAGGACCCAGGCACGAGGGTGATACATCCGCGTGTTACCTGTCTCACATTCATGATAGAAACGCCCGATCTGCCCCGCAATCTCCTTGCCCGGGCGTCGTACGCTGCGTGGAATGTACGAGGTACCTCTGCGGCACGCGGCGAACGCGGCCGCCGGCTGGCTGACGACCCTGGGGGAGCGGGCGGTCGGGGTCCCGGTCGAGCCCGGCCAGCTGCGCCCCCGGCTGGCGGCCGAGCTCGGCGACGCGGGAACCGACCCGGCCCGGGTGATCGACGAGCTCGCCGCGGCCCTCCAGCCGGGCCTGGTCGCGTCCGCGGGCCCGCGCTACTTCGGCTTCGTGACCGGGGGCACGCTGCCCGCGGCGCTGGCGGCCGACTGGCTGGTGTCGGCCTTCGATCAGAACGCAGGCCTATGGGTCATGTCGCCGGCCGCCGCCGTGGTGGAGGAGATCGCCGCCGGCTGGCTGCTTGACCTGCTCGGCCTGCCGCCCGGGTGCGTGGTCGGCTTCGTGACCGGCGCCCAGATGGCGAACTTCTCCTGCCTGGCCGCCGCGCGCCATGCCCTGCTGGCCGCCGCGGGCTGGGACGCGGAGGCGGACGGGCTGCGGCACGCTCCGGAGCTGACGGTGATCGCGGGCGAGCAGGCGCACGCGACGCTGATCCAGGCGGTGCGGCTGCTCGGCCTCGGCTCGGCCGGACTGCGCCGGGTGCCCGCCGATGACCAGGGCCGGATGACGCCAGCCGGGCTGCGGCGCGCGCTGGAGCAGGCCGATGGTCCCGCGCTCGTCTGCGCCCAGGCCGGCGAGGTGAACACCGGCGCCTTCGACCCGCTCGACGAGATCGCCCTGCTGGTGCGGGACCGCGGACAGGCGTGGCTGCACGTGGACGGCGCGTTCGGGCTGTGGGCGGCGGCCAGTCCGGCGCTGCGCTCGCTGGCCGCGGGGGCCGCCGAGGCGGACTCCTGGGCCACGGACGGGCACAAATGGCTCAACGTGCCGTACGACTGCGGCCTGGCCATCGTCCGCGATCCCGCGGCGCTCGCCGCCGCGCTCAGCCTGACCGCCGCCTACCTTCCGGGTTCGGGGGAGCGGGACTCGTTCGCTTTCACCCCCGAGGCGTCCCGGCGGGCCCGCGCGCTGCCGGTCTACGCCGCGCTCAGGTCGCTCGGCCGCCACGGCGTGGCCGAGTTGGTCGAGCGCTGCTGCGCGCTGGCCCGGCTGGCGGCCAGCGAGCTGTCGCGCTGCCCGTCGGTGGAGGTGCTGAACGACGTGGTGCTGAACCAGGTGCTACTGCGGGTGCGCGGGGCCGACACGGCGGCGGTGATCGAGCGGGTACAGCGGGACGGGACGTGCTGGCTGGGCGGGACGAGTTGGCGAGGCGAGCCCGCCATCAGGTTCTCGGTGTCCAACTGGTCGACCACCGAGGGCGACATCCGGCGGGCGGCCGCCGCTATCGTCTCGGCCGTCGAGGCGGCCGCCGGTCGCGCCCCCGGGTCCTGAACAGGCCGGTCGTCAGGTGTCGATGTTCGGGTTGTCAGGCGGGAGCGGCACCAGCCGGGCCGGCGGGTCCGTGATCGCCACCGAAGATTCGATGCTCAGGTCGGGCCGCACGTGCACGAGCTCGCCGGGGGCGAGCATGCGCCAGCCGCTCTCCCCGTCAAGCTCCTCGGACGCGATGACCACCGATCCGGCGGCGTCCAGGCCGGGAGCGTGTATCGACGAGGTCGCGCTGCGCACGTGCAGGCCGGCCGATGCCCCGCCCGGACGCTCGAGGATGTGCAGGGCATGCTGGTCCGGGTAGCGCAGCGCCCACAGTTCGTCCGGGGTGGCGATGACCGTGTTCAGCGAGGACAGCGGCAGCTGGGCGGCGATCCACCGGGCTGCGGCGGTCAGGCCCGCGCCGAGGTCTCCGCCCTGTGCGTCGGCCTGCTGGGTGATCAGCGCGAAGAACCGCTCGGAGTCGGTGTCCCCGCCGACCAGGCTGAGATAAGAGCCGAGCTGCCGCTCTAGCCGCGGCAGCTCGCCGAACCCGCCGTTGTGCGCCATGACGCGGCCGTGCATCGCGAACGGGTGGGTGTTGTGCACCGTCCGCCCGCCGGCGGTCGCGTACCGGACGTGCGCGACGAAGGTCGTCGATTCGGCCCGTTTGGCCTCGTGGATGAACTCCTCGTCGGTGAACGCGGGCTCCGGCTGCTTGTCCAGCACCGGCGAACCATCGGGGGCGAAGAACCCGATGCCACTGCCGTCGGGATTGCGGCGGCTCTGCGCTTCCAGCGAGTCAGGCGCGTCCAGGAGCCAGAACGTGGCCGGGACCCGTACGGTCCCGGCGGTCAGTCCGAACAAGCGGCACATCGCGCCCTCCGGGGCCAGGTTACGCGCCGGCGAAGGCGGCGTCGGTCAGCGTGGCGGCGGTGCGCGCCGCGCTCGCGATCGCGTCGTCGGGCTGGAGCCCGCACAGGTCGGTGAGCATGAACAGCGCTTCGGCGCTGACGACGATCGCGAGGCCTTCCCTCAGGCGGGCCATCGCCCCCGGGGTGAGAGACGGCGGCCGCCCCGCGTCCTCGAACGGCGCCAGGGCGTAATCGATCAGGTCGAAGCGGATGCCGGGCCGGCCGTGGGAGGGCGCGGGCGCCGCGATCGTGTGGGAGATCATCGCGCGCACCGCGCCACGGTAGGCGTACACCCCGCGCATCAGGTACTCGCAGGCGAAGGCGACGCGCTCGGCCGGGTCGGCCGAGCCGGCGACCGGCGCGAGCGCCTGCGCCGCGTCCGGCCACAGGTCCGCCAGGGTCTCGCGCAGCAGCGAGACCAGGTCGGGAAAGTAGCGGTACGCGGTGGCCTCGGACACCAGGGCCGCGCGCGCGACCTGCGGCATCGTCACATCGGCCCCTGAGCGGGTGAGCTGCAGGCAGGCGTCGATGATGGCCGCGCGGGTCCGCGTCTTCTGGTTCGCGCGCACGTCCTTAACGGTCATCGGTCTGCGCCTTCCCCCTGATGTGATGGTGGTCTCTCTTTACGAGAGTAGCCTTGCATCAGTTATAAGCGCTAGCTATCGTCATGAGAGTTAACTCTCACAGACTGGAGAACGCAGCATGGTCAAGGCTTCGATCGTCGGCCCCTCCGGCGGCGAGGTGGTGCCCCTGGGGCCCGCCACGATGCGGATCCTGGAGGACGGAGGGACCACCGGTCACCGCCTCGGGATCGGCGAGATCACCGTCGCCCCGCACAGCGACGGCCCGCCTCAGCACCGGCACGCCCGGCACGACGAGGGCTTTTACGTCGTCTCCGGCACCGCCCGGTTCACGATCGGCACGCAGACATACGACGCGCCGGCCGGCACCCTGGCGATGATCCCGCCGGGCGCGCCGCACACGTTCGCCAACCCGGCCGGCGAGCCGCTGGTGCTTCTGAACACGTTCACGCCCGACCTGTACGTGCAGTATTTCCGCGACCTGCGCACGCTGACCGAGCAGGGCGCGACCCTGACCCCCGAAGCCACCACCGAGGTCATGCGCCGGTACGCCACCGAGGTGGCCACCGACTACGCCGAACCCGTGGGCACGGCCACGTACACGGTGCCCTCCGCCGCCGGCGCCGTCCCGGTCACGGTCACCGAACGCGGGCAGGGGCACCCTGTCCTGCTGCTGCACGGCGGCGCCGGCCCTGACTCGGTGGCCGGATTCGCCGACCTGCTGGCCGCCCGGTACCCGCTGCGGGTACTGACCCCCGTCCACCCCGGATTCGGCGGCAGCCCGCGCCCCGCCGGGCTCGATTCGGTCCGCAGGCTCGCCGAGGTCTACCGGGACCTGCTCGGCCAGCTCAGCCTGACCACCGTGACCGTCACGGGCAGCTCGGTCGGCGGCTGGGTCGCCGCCGAGCTCGCGCTGTGCGCCGGCGACCGCGTCGGCTCGCTCATCCTGGTCGACGCGGTGGGCGTGGCCAGCGCCGAGCACCCGGTGGCGGACTTCTTCTCGCTGACGCTCGACCAGGTCGTCGACCTCAGCTACGCCGATCCGGACGCGCACCGGATCGACCTGTCCGCGCTGACCGACGAGCAGAAGGCCGTAGCCGCGGGCAACCGCGCGGCCCTGCAGGCCTACGGCGGGACGTCGATGGCCGATCCGGGCCTGGCCGCGCGGCTGGCGGGCATCGCCGCGCCCACGCTCGTGGTCTGGGGCGAAGCCGACCAGATAGCGACGCCGGCCTACGGCGAGCAGTTCGCCGCGGCCATCCCCGGCGCCACGTTCTGCCTCGTGCCCGGCGCCGGGCACCTGCCGCAGATCGAAACCCCGGAAGCGTTGCTGGCCCTGTTCGGGCGGTTCACCGGGATCGAGTTATAACTTGACTAGGCCGGGTTGCTCGCCTACTCTACCGATATATCGTGATTGTATCGTGAGAGGCAGGCGGAGAGCGGATGATGGCGGCAGCTTCCGGCGCCGGTGAGTCCGGCCCCGGCTCGTTCGGAATATTCGAGTGCCCGGGCGACCTGCTCGAGCAGATCCGCCGTGGCCTGCAGGCCCTGGCCGGCGGTCAGTGGAAGGGCGGCCCCTGGAAGGGCGGCCCCTGGAAGGGCGGGCCGCACGCGAAGGGCTTCGGCGGCCGAAAGGGCCCGGGGCCCTGGGGCGGCGGCTTCGGCGGGTCGTGGGGCGGCTGGTGGCCGGGACCGCCCGGACCGCCCGGACCGGCGCGCGGTCCCAAGGCCGGCCGCGGCGACGTGCGCGCCGCGATCCTGGCCCTGCTGCGGGAAGCCCCGCGCAACGGCTACCAGATCATGACGGAGATCGAGGAGCGCAGCGGCGGCGCCTGGCGGCCGAGCCCCGGCGCGGTCTATCCCGCGCTGTCGCAGCTCGCCGATGAGGGGCTGATAGACGGCGAGGAATCAGGCGGCCGGCGCACGTTCCGGCTGACCGAGGCGGGCCGCGAGTACGTCGAGCAGCACCCCGAGATGGCGCGCGGCGCCTGGGAGTCGACGGCTCAGCAGGAGGCCTGGGAGGTACCCGGGCTGTTCGCCGAGGCGGCCCGGCTGGGCGGCGGGATCGTGCAGCTCGCCCACGCCGGCACGCCCGAGCAAGTCCAGGCGGCTGAGCAGCTGCTGGAGCAGACCCGGCGCGAGCTCTACCGGATCCTGGCCGGGGATGCCGGCGAGCCAGACCAGCAGCAAGAGTTCTAGATGAGCGGGGATAGCAGAATGGACGATCGCATCCGGGTTTCGGACGCTGACCGGGAGCGCGTGACGGCTCGGCTGCGCGAGCACTTCGCCGAGGGCCGGCTCTCCCAGGAAGAGCTCGACGAGCGTCTCTCGGCGGCGCTTAGCGCGAAGACCGCCGGGGACCTGCGGCGCGTCATGACCGACCTACCCGGCCCGGCGCCGGTGCCGGCGCTGGCCGGGCCGCTGCGGCCCGCCGGCGGGCTCGCCTTCCGGCGCGGGCCGCGGTTGTGGCCGCTGGCGGTGTTCGCGCTGATCGCCGCGCTCGTGATCCCGGGCGCGGGCTGGATCTTCTTCGCGTTCTTCCAGTTCGTCCTGGCGCTGTTCTTGGTGGCGAGCCTGGCGGGAGTCTTCGCGGTGGCCCGGTTCCGGCGTAACATGCGCCGCTACTGGCAGTCCGGCGAGGGCGCCAACTGGCGCCAGTACCAATGGCGCCAGTACCAGTGGCACTGACCGCGGCCCGGTACCACTATCACTGGGGCATCGGCAGCGGGTGCCGCTGCTCGACCAGCGCGAGCAGGACGATCGCGTCAGTCCAGGCCAGCGGGGCGACCGAGGCGGGCTGCCCGCGGGCGTTGACCTGCTCGGGCAGCGAGCCGAAGCCGGTGCGGTGATCGGCCAGCCAGTCCAGCCAGTGGGCGGCGCCCGCGTGGTCACCGCAGGCCGCGTCGTAGAGCGCGAAGAAGGCGGTTTCCGCTGTCCAGGCCTCACCGGCGGCGCCGCCCCACGCGCTGCCCGGGGCGATGCCCCCGTTCGGCAGCGTGAGCCGGCGCGCCGTCGCTGCGACGGCCTGCCGGACGGCGGGAGTCGCCGGGGCGAAGGGCGGCCCCAGGAAGGTGACGGCCGCATCCGCCCCGCTGCCGGAGTCCGGCGTGCGCTGGTACCCGCTGGCGCCGAAGCTGACCCGGATCGCCTGGTCGAGGCGGCGGGCCGCGGCCGACCAACGCCCCGCGTCCTCGGCGTGATCGAGCGCGCGGGCTAGTTCGGCGGCGGCGCGCAGCCCCGTCCACAGCGGCGCCGCGATGCCCAGGGTGACCGAGGACACCCGGTCCTCCCAGTAGTCCAGCGAGGCCGGCGGCAGCCCGTCCCGGCCCAGCAGCGCGACCGTCGCGTCGGCCGCGTTATGCACAGCCGGCCACAGGTCCCCGAGCGCCCGGCGGGTCGCGCGGTCGCTGCGCTGCGTGGTGTACCAGATCCACGCCGCCCACGGGAACCAGCCGGCCGCGTCCAGCTCGGCAGGCCGTCCGTCCCGGACCGGCGCATCGCCGGAAAGCTCATACCGCGCGGCCCAGATGCCCGTTCGCGGCTGGACCCGGGCCAGGAACCGCAGGATGTCCAGCGCCGTGCCGCCGTGCCCGGTCACCGCGAGAGCGGCCGCAACCCAGCTCGAATCGCGCGGCCAGGCGTACTCCCAGCCCGGGCGCCAGGCCGCGGCGACCGCGCCATCGGGCTGGGTGAGCAGCCTGACGTCAAGCAGGGCCCGGGCCGCCGTGGCGCGCTGCGCCCGGGTCGCGCCGGGCACCAGTCCGCTGGCCAGCCAGCGCCGCTGGGCGGCATCGGGCGGCTGGGCCACCGCGTGCGGTCCGGCCGGCAGGGGGGCGATGCCGTCGGGCGCGCGCGGATCGGCCGCGATCCCGCCGTACCGCAGCGGCGCCACCACCGGTGGCTGGGCTGCTGCGCCGCCGGTACCCAGGACGACCGCGGTGAGCACCAGCGCGAGAACGGGTTTACGCAGCGGCATGGCGGGCCTAGCCTAACCCGGCGGCGCCGTGCCAGGCTGCTGGCCATGGGCGAGATGATCAACTACCAGAGCAACGGCGGAACCTCCGAGGGCTACCTGGCGGTGCCGCCCGCGGCCGCCCGCGAGCAGGTGCCCGGCGTCGTCGTGATCCAGGAGTACTGGGGACTGGTCCCCCATATCATCTCGGTGGCGGACCGGCTGGCCGCCGCCGGATTCCTGGCCCTGGCCCCGGACTTTTTCCACGGGCATACCGCGCGCGAGCCGGACGAGGCGCAGCGGCTGCTGATGGGTCTGGCCATGGACCAGGCCGCGAAGGACATCGCGGGCGCCGCCACGTACCTGGCCGTGCGGCCCGACGGCAGCGGGGCCGTCGGCACGGTCGGGTTCTGCATGGGCGGAAGCCTGGCGCTGTGGGCGGGCACGCTGTCCCAGCACATCACGGCGGCGGTGGCCTTCTACCCGGCGATCGGCTGGGAGCGAATGCAGCCATCCTGGCAGAACTACAGCGGTAAGGCGGCCCTCATCCACGCCGACGAGGCCGAGGGCGGATCGATGGCGCCTGGCATCCAGCAGGCCAGGCAGCTTATCTCCGACGCCGGCGGCCAGGTGACCGTCGATGACTACGCCGGGACCGAGCACGCCTTCTTCAACGACGACAGGCCGGAGGTCTTCCACGAGGCCGCGGCTATGCTCGCCTGGGATCGCACCCTGACCTTCCTGCATGACAAGCTCAGGTCCGCGTAGTCGGTAAACCGCCGCGATCGTGGGGAGAATGGAGGCATGACCATCGGCAGTGCGCGCGTCACTTCGAGCCCGGATGCGCAGTCAACCGGCACGCCTGTCGCGGCGCAGGCCGAAAAGCCGCGGCGCGACCTGCCCGCAGACCGGTATCTCGAGCGCGAGGAGAGCTGGCTCCGGTTCAACCAGCGGGTGCTCGAACTGGCCGAGGATCCTGCGGTTCCGCTGCTGGAGCGGGTCAGGTTCATGGCCATCTTCGCCAGCAACCTGGACGAGTTCTTCATGGTGCGCGTGGCCGGCCTGGTCCGCCGGATGGCCGCCGGGCTTCCCGTCGAGGGCCATGCCGGCCGCAGGCCCACCCAGGTGCTGGAGAACGTGCTCGAGATCGCCGGCGAGCTGACGCTGCGGCACGCCGCCTGCTACATCGACACGATCCAGCCTGACCTGGCCACCCAGGGGATCGAGATCCTGCGCTGGAAGGAGCTGTCGGCCGCCGAGCAGGGCGGCCTGCACCAGCTGTTCCGCGAGCGGATCTATCCGGTGCTCACCCCCCTCGTGGTGGACCCGGCCCACCCGTTCCCTTACATCTCCGGCCTGTCGCTCAGCCTCGCGGTCATGGTGGCCGACCCGGAAACCGGCGAGACGATGTTCGCCCGGGTGAAAGTACCGCCGCTGCTGCCCAGGTTCCTGACCGTCTCGCCGCAGCGGTTCGTCCCGCTCGAGGACGTGATCGCGGCTCATCTCAACGAGCTGTTCGTCGGCCTTGACGTGCTGGAGCACCACCCCTTCCGGGTCACCCGCATCCGCGACCTGGAGATCGACGAAGACGTCACCGAGGACCTGCTGCAGGCGCTGGAGCGGGAACTGCAGCGGCACCGGTTCGAGCCGGCCGTCCGGCTCGAGGTGGAGGAGTCCATCTCCAGCGACGTCCTCGAGCGGCTGGTCACCGAGCTGCGCATCGACAGGAGGGCGGTGTACCGCGTACCCGGCCTGCTCGACCTGTCCGGCCTTTCGGCCATTGCCGATCTCGACCTGCGCGACCTGAAGTACCCCGCGTTCGTCCCCTCGGAAGCGGCCATCCCGCAGGACACGGACATCTTCTCGGTGCTGGCCGACCACGACGTGCTGGTGCACCATCCCTACGACTCGTTCACCACCAGCGTGGAACGGCTGATCGTCGATGCGGCCGCCGATCCCGCGGTGCTGGCCATCAAGCAGACGCTGTACCGGACCAGCGGCGAGTCACCGATCGTGGACGCACTGGTCGATGCCGCGGAAGCCGGCAAGCAGGTCGTGGTGGTGGTGGAGATCAAGGCCAGGTTCGACGAGCGGGCCAACATCGCCTGGGCGCGCAAGCTCGAGGAGGCGGGCTGCCACGTCGTGTACGGCTACGTCGGGTTGAAGACGCACGCCAAGGCCGCGCTGGTGGTGCGGGAGGAGCCGGACGGCGGGCTGCGCCGCTACTGCCACATCGGCACCGGTAACTACCACCCGACCACCGCCCGGCTGTACGAGGACTTCGGGCTGCTCACCGCCGACCCCACGGTGGGGGAGGACGTCACCGACCTGTTCAACAACCTCACCGGCTACAGCAGGAAACGTTCGTACCGGCGGCTGCTGGTGGCCCCCGAGGGGCTGCGGGCCGGGCTGGTGGACCGGATCAACCGCCAGGCGCAGAACGCCGAGGCGGGACTGCCCTCCCAGATCCAGTTCAAGTGCAACTCGCTGACCGATGAGGCCATCATGGACGCGCTCTACCGCGCTTCGATGGCAGGCGTGCCCATCGACCTGTGGATACGGGGGATCTGCTCGCTGCGCCCCGGCGTTCCCGGGCTGTCGGAGACGATCCGGGTGCGCAGCATACTGGGCCGGTTCCTGGAGCACGCCCGAGTCTACGGGTTCGGGCCCGCCGAGCTGGCAGGCCGGACCAAGTCCGCCGGCGACGCCCAGGAGGTATGGCTGGGCAGCTCGGACCTGATGCACCGAAACCTGGACCGCCGGGTTGAGCTTCTCGTCCGGGTAAACGATCCGGGACACCAGAAGAAGCTGCGTGACCTGCTCACCCTGGCGATGACTGACACCACCGCGTCCTGGTGGCTGGACACGGACGGTACCTGGACCCGGCACCACCTGGATGCCAACGGCGCGCCCCTGCTTGACCTGCAGGCCTACCTGGTTCAGATCAGGCAGACGGGCGGGCGGTCGGCGTCGGAGGCGGACCGGCGGCGGGCCAAGCAACGGCACCTCCCCGAGCGGGAACGCGCGACCGGCAGACGCGTCTCCTCCGGGAGGACCGGCACCAGGTGACCGGCCAGCCCACCCGGCCCCGGCGGAACCCACCCTGGCCGAGCGTCGAGGTCAAGGCGGCCGGAGCCGTGCTCTACCGGCCGGTCGGCAGCGGCATCGAGGTGGTGCTCATCCACCGGCCCCGGCGCAGCGACTGGACGTTTCCCAAGGGCAAGCTCGAACCGGGCGAGCACGTGCTGATGGCGGCCGTGCGCGAGGTGACCGAGGAGACGGGCATCCGCCCGGTGCTCGGGCGGCCGCTGGCCACCGTGCGCTATCAGGTGGACAGCGGGCCCAAGCGGGTGGACTACTGGGCGGCCCGGGTGGATCACCAGCCGGACGCGCCCTTTGTCCCCGGCGACGAGGTGGACCGCCTGGAGTGGCTGACCCCGGCCGCGGCCGGGGAGCGCCTCACCTACGCCCACGACGCCCGGCTGCTGGAGCGCCTGCTGGCTCCCGTGGGGGACGTTGGCCCGCCCGACGGGGATACCGTGCCCTGCATCCTGTTGCGGCACGCCTCGGCCGGGCGGAAGGGCGCATGGGACGGAGATGACCTGCAGCGCCCGCTCGACGAGCGCGGGGCGGCGGAGGCGGCGATCCTGGCCGACCTGCTCGGCTGCTTCGGGGTGCAACGGGTGATCAGCTCGGCCGCGGAACGCTGCGTGGGCACCGTCCGTCCCTACGCGGAACGGATCGGCGCGGTCATCGAGACCGAGCCCGCCTTCACCATCCGGGCCGCCGGCGGGAGCGACCACGGCGACGCGGCGCGCACGCGCATGACCGAACTGCTGGCGAAGCCGTCGCCCATGGTCATCTGCGGGCACCGGGAGAACATGCCTGTGCTGCTGGCTCAGGCCCGTGCCGTGCTGCCCGGCTTCCCGCCCGGCGACGAGTGGGCGCCGCCCAAGGCGGGCTTCTGGGTCCTGCACATCGCGCGGGGACGGCTGGCCGCCCTCGAGCACCACACGACCAGCGCCTAGGCGGCCGGCTCGCCGAAGTCCAGCATGGCGGGCAGCGCGCCCTCGAACGTGAGCAGCCAGCGCTTGAGTTCGGGCCCGCTGCCGCCGCTGAATCCCCCCAGGCCGTCGGCGGCGACGACCCGATGGCACGGCACGATGACCGGGATCGGGTTCGAGGCCAGGATGCCCCCGACGTCCCGGGCGTCGATCTCGGTGTGCCCATCCCGCAGTGCCAGCCGGCGCGCCAGCGATCCGTACGTGGTGGTCTGGCCGTATCTCACGGTCTCGGCGAGCAGGCACAGCACCTCCCGGCGCGCCCCGGCGACGCTGCCCCAGTCGAGCGGCAGGTCAAAGGCGCGCCGCGTGTCGCCGAAATACTCCGACAACTGGCCCCGCGCGGTCGCGAGCAGTCCGCCGGAGACTTCCGCCGGCCCCGGCTCGGCCCCCGCTGGCGGCGGCCCGAAGCGGACCTTCGCGACGCCCGCGGCGCTGCAGCCGACGGACACCTGCCCGACCGGAATCTGGATGCTGGCCCAGTCAAGTTTCCTCACCCTCACATTCTGCCCGGCCCGTCTGACAGAACCCGGGACTGTCGGTCGCCGGTGATAGACCTCGGTCGTGCGGACCCCGTGGACAGGAGGTGCCATGGCCCATTCCCTGGCCGATTCCGTCGAGGCCGAGCTGGTCCGGCTGGGCCGGATGCTCACCGAGCCCGGGCAGCGCGAGTGCCTGCGCTGCTACCTGATCCGGATGCTCAACGAGTTCGGCTGCGACAACACGCACCGGTGGACCCGGCGCTGGCGCGACGCCCGCGCGCCCCGGGCGCATGCGCTGGTGGAGCGGCTGCAGCGCCGCGGCGCGTGCTGCTGCGACTGCGAGGTGATCTTCAACGTCTTCAGCGACTACCCGCGGACCAGCCGTCTCCTGCCGTGTGCCGGCGTATCGCGGCCCGGCTCTACCCGCCCCTGCGACCTGCGGCGGAAGTAGTCAGTCCGGCGCCTCTTCCTGCTCCTCAAGCTCGGACAGCACAGCGGCGATGGGCGCGGCCGTGAGCTCAACCTGCCACGGCCTGGCCCCGTAGTCGGCCAGCTGCGCTGCGACCGCTTCCCGGGTTGGCGGCTCGGGCGGCTTCCATGCCACCCTACGCACCGCGTCAGGATGCAGCAGGTTCTCTGCGGGGACGCTGAGAGACTCGGCCAGGGCGCCGACAACCGCCCTGGAGGCCGTCAGCCGCTGCGCGGCCACCGGGTCGCGTTCGGCCCACCGATGGGTCGGCGGCGGGCCGTCGGCGGCGGGCCCCGATGAGGCAGGCAGCGCCGTCTCCGGCTGGGCCTGGGCCCGGCGGACGGCGGCCACCCAGCTCCGGGCGTTCCGGCGGGCACCGCGCCCGCGGAACCCGGGTAGGGCGGTCACGTCCTCTCCGTCGGCGGGCAGGGCGCGGGCGGCTTCGACGATCGCGGCGTCGGGCAGCACCCGGCCCGGCGACAGGTCCCGCCGCCTGGCTGTCGCGTCCCGCTCCAGCCAGAGCTCGCGGACGATGGCCAGCCCGCGGCGGGTGCGGACCCGGTGAATACCCGAGGTGCGCCGCCACGGCTCCGGCCGCGGGCCCGGCGGCCTCGCGGCGAGCACGGCCGCGAATTCCTGTCGGGCCCACTCGGTCTTGCCCTGCTCTTCGAGCTGTCCGGCTAGCGC
>Ga0207700_10000030_pt1 | contig 130535 bp, 227 predicted proteins | sample LARL82metaG_FD_184348 | JGI IMG/M metagenome (GOLD analysis project Ga0207700, IMG submission 184348) | Corn, switchgrass and miscanthus rhizosphere microbial communities from Kellogg Biological Station, Michigan, USA - LAR L8-2 metaG... | ecosystem: Host-associated > Plants > Roots >...
CGAACGGGTCGACGGCCGCTGCGGTGTGCGCGGGGTCGGCGGTGACAGGGTTCAACGGGTTCTCCTTTGGGTGCGGGCAGTCAGTGGCGGCGCGGCGGACGGCGCCAGGAGGGGCGCCGTACGGGCCGCTGCGGGGCGTCAGGGATGCTCGGCGGCACGGGCTCCGCGGTGCCGGACTGGGGTGCCTGGAGAGCCTTCTGCGCGTCGGCGAGCCGGCCGCGCAGTCCCCGGATCTCCGCGTCGCGCGCCCGGATCACGTTGTCCATGGCCACGCCGTACGACTCGCCGAGGTCGGCCCGATGTCGGGCGTCGGCGAGATCCTCAGTGGCCTGCGCGAGCCGGATGCGGGCGTCGTCGCGTTCGGCGACGACGCGGCGCACGGTCTTCTCAAGCCCCTGGATCTGATCGAGGATGCTCGGCTCGCGCACGGTTACGGGCGGCGCGGTAACGGTTTCTTCGGTGGTGGTGCTCAACGGTGTGCCTTGCTGTTCGATACCGGTTGACGGACTGTAGTGGATCTAGATGTTCGGTGGCTGATCACCGGGTGTGGTGAGCGGATCCACAGGCGGGAGGGGTTGCGCGGCTATGTCCGCGAGGACCACGGCGAGCGCGACGAGATGCTGGCGGTCCCACCCGGCCAGCGCGCCCCGCGCCGCGTCCGCATCCCGGCCGGCGACCGCCGAGACGAGGTCCTCGGCGGGCCCGGTCATCGTCAGGGCCAGCAGGTCCGCGGCGAGACCGGGTAGGTTGCGGCGGCGCTTCGCGATCCGGTCGTCCAGGCTCGACCTCGAGATCCCGAGCCCCGCCGCGGTTATCTCGCGGTCCAGGCCGTCGAGGTCGGCGATCACGATCAAGGCGCCGCGTTCCAGCTCGGTCAGCGTGACCGGGTCGCCGAGCAGCGCCCGGCGGATCGCCCCCCCCGTCGACGAGGTGCACCGCGCGCTCGTGGCGCTGCGCGGCGAGGTCCCGGATCGTGCGCCGGGTCGTCTCGCCCGGGCGGTCGGTCACGCCGCACCGCCCACGGCCGTAAAGTGCAGGACCAGCTGCGAGCCCTTGACCGGCTCGCCCAGTGTGTACGTGGTGCTCAGGACGTACCGCTCGTCGTCCCCGGGTAGGTAGCCGGCGACGACGATGCCGTCGATACATGCCTTGACCGTGGGCTGGACATTGTCCGAGTCCTGATGCCTGCGGTCGCGGGGGTGCAGGACTGCGGTGACGCGGACGCGCTCCAGCTTCGGCAGCCGGTGGGCGCGCGCCATCAGGGCGGCGTCGGCGCGGATCTGCTTGACGATGCGCGCCTTGGCGCGGAAGTCGTGCCGGTCGTTGGCGGACAGGAGGTCGTAGCCGGCGGGCAGTGCGACGGTGTAGGTGGTGCTCTCCCCGTCCGCACGTGCCGCACACCGGTGCGGACGGGGAGAGCCTGGGTCCGGGCCGGCCGTGGGGACCGGCCCGGGGATCGTGGCGGCGAGGAGTTCGTCGAGCGCCGCGCGCGGACAGGCGTCGACCGGGATCACGGTCTGCTCCGGGGCGCTCACGACGCCGTCCCGTGCTGCTCGAGCACCGCAGCGAGCGCGGCCGGCTGCGGGCGCCAGAACCCGAGCGCGCCACGGCATGCCACGGGCTGGGCCAACGCGAACCGCCGGCCGAGCCGCACATGCCAGGCGCCCTGCTCGGCCCACTCGGAGCAGTCGCCGTCGCACCGGTGGCAGTCCTCGATCACCGCCGCCCCGACGACCGCCCCGGTGGGCATCGTGGACGGAGTGGCGGATCCGGAGGTGAGCCACTGGCACATCACCCAGGAGCGCGACGCGGCGTCGAGGTCGTAGCGCAAGCCGGCGTGGATGAGGACCAGTCCGCGACGGTTGACCCTGGTTGTCCTGTTCTCGACGGACTTGGGGCCGCCGTTGCCGCCGGGCTGGCCGACAATCGCGGACGCCCACGGCTGCCGCACGGTCCATGCGCGCAGGTCCACGCGGGCGGCGTCGGCGAGCGCCCGGGTGTCGATCGGGGGCGCGGGGTGCGCGTCGGCGTCCGCCGCGGCGATACCGGCGAGCAGTTCGGTGTCGGTCGTCACGACGCACCGCCCGACTGTTCGGCGTCGATAGCCTTGCGCGCGTCAGCGATAGCGGAGCGCAGCAACCGCTCGGTGTCCTCCATGCGCTCCAACGCCTCGGCCGCGGCCTTCACCGCCCGCCCCTTGGCGATCAACTCCCGCAGCGCAGAGCCCAGAACTTCAGGCGAGACGTACTCGCCGAAGTCGTAGCTGTCCAACTGGAACCCGCAGGACTTCTCCAACTCCTCCAACCGCTTGAGGCGGCGGTGCGTCTCGGCCGAGCCGGGGGCGGTGGCCTGCCGCCGAAGCGCCTGCATCTGCTTGTGGTGCTCGTTGACGAGGCGGTTGCGCTGCCGCTCGACTTCTTTGTTGCGGTCGGTTTCCATCGACACCAGCAGCGCCGCGAGTAGAGCCGTGGTGGGGCGCAGTTCGCGGCGCTCGGCCGGGGTGACCACCTTGAAGCGGCGCGCCTTGCCGGGCACCATCAGGCCCCAGCCGGGCGGCAGCAACTGCGGCGGCGCGACCATGGTGTTCGGGGCGACGATCCAGAACGTGTTGCTGTGCGCCCACCACGCCTCGGCCTTGTCGGGCTGGTCGAGTTCCCGTTGGAAGTCGGCGCGGCCGGTCTTAAGCTCGCACACGTCCACCGTGTAGCCCCGGCTCGCCCACAGTCCGACGTGGACAGCGTCCGCACGGTGGATGCGGTCGGGCGCGGTGACCTCGGTGAGGAACACGGCGCCAGGCCGGGACTGGCCGGGCATCAGGTAGTGGTCGCGCAGCGCCTCGAGCAACTGCGCCGTGTTCGCCGGTGTCGGTGTGGACTCAGCCTCGGTGACGGCCGACACGCCGACCGGGGCGGGAAGGTCGAGTTGGGTCTGCGTCTCGGTCATCGGGCACCCCGCCACAGCGTCATCGGCGTGTTCCCCGCGACGTACAGCGGGTGCTTGGGCGCCCCGGACTTGGTCACGCCGAGGCAGTGCAGGTGCCCCACGCCCGGCTGACGCCCGATCAGGGCCAGCACCTGCGCGACCCGGTCCGGCTTCGCGTTCGCGCCCCACGCCGCGATCACCTCGTGGCATGAGACGGCGTCGGCGATGTGCCGGTCGTTGTCCGGGCCCACCGGGTCCGCGGCGGTCCACAACTGGGCCGGGTCCGTGGCGCGTAGCGCGTACAGGTTCGCGACGATCAGCCGCCCGAACCCCCAGCCCCGCGAGAAGACGCTGATCCGGCGGAGGGTCTGGTCGTCGGTGTCCGCGTCAGCCGTAGACGGGTTCAGCATGATCCAGGCGACGGCGGGGCCGCCGCCCCAACGCCGCTCCAACAGGTACCGGTACACGCCGTCGGGTGAGATGACCGCGGACCGGGTCACGCCCACGTCGAGGGACTGCTGGCCGGTCACCGGGTCTCACCGCCCGGCGGGACGATCGTGACGCCGCGCGACGCGAACAGCGCCACGATCGACGCGTCATCCCGGTACCGCTTGACCGACAGCATCGGCACGCCGACCACGTCCATCGTCGCGGCCAGGATGTGCGTCTTGATCCGGTCCGAGGCGCCCACACGCACCAGCGCGTCGGCCACGGCCTCGAAGGTCTCGGTGTCGCCGGCCATCAGGACGCCCCACCTTCGAGCACGGCCCGCGCCAGCCTCACCGCGGCGGGCTCCGGGTGCTCCCACGACAGCGCCAACGCGAGACACCAGCGGCAGTGGTGGTGCCCGTCCTCGTCGACGAACCCCTCGTCGAGCTCGGTCGGACACTTGTACTTCGGCGCGCTACGCGAGGGGCACTTGCGGCCGGGACAGTGGTCGGCGCCGTGCTCGCCCTGGGTCTCCTCGTCAAGCAGGTCGGCGACGGCGGAGGCGAGCGGGGAGGTGTCAGTCATGCGCAGCCGGAAGGAGGCGCGGCCCATCAGGTCGGCCCAGGTGCGGATCCCGGCGGGGCCGGCGTCCACGTGGACGCTCGCAGCGGTCGGCGGCGTCACGGGGTCACCGCCGGGGCGTCCTCGCGCAGGTACTCGAGCGCCGCCTCGACCGTGGCCGTCCAGTCGTAGTGCGTGGACTCGCGCTCATCCGCGACGGCCCAAGTCTGCGTACCGTCCACCCGGTCGACCGGGTGGAAGTGGGCGAGCGCCCCGGTCATGTCGTCGGCCTGGTGCTCCCAGGCGTTCGCGATCGCGTGGGCGGCCTTCGGGGCGAGGCTCGCGACGTATGCGGCCGCGAGTTCGAGCATGTCCCCGACCGCTTCCCAGGCGGTGCCGCCGGTGTCGGTGGTGAACTCGCCGATCACGCGGTGCGTGTAGCCGTGCGGCTGCGGGTCGCGGACCTCCAGGACGAACCAGGAACCGCGGGGCGCGTCGTCGGCGCGCTCGTGCATCAGCTTGGCGGCGCGGGTCACGATCCCGGCCGGGCTGTCCGGCAGGATCGGGTTGTCGCTCGCGTACTCGGCGCGCAACTCGACGAGGTGAGTCGGGTCGAAGCCGAACGGGTCGGGCCTGGGGCCATTACTGACGGCGCTCGGGTCGGGCTTGTGGTCGGTCTGGTACTCGGGCATCGGTTCCCCCAAAGGAATCGGCGGTCGGGATGAGAGGTGGTGCGGTGTTGTCCCCCGGGCCGGGGCCGCCTGGTGCACGGCCCCGGCCGTGCCGCCCTGGCCTAGGGCGGCTACCGCGACGGTTGGGGGAGCCCGCCGCGGAACCTGAGCTACGGAACCCGCTGCGACGCGGGGAACGCCTCACGCACCCGCGCGAGACACATCACGCCGAACTTGCGGATCTTGAGCAGTTGCCGGTCGGACAGCGCCGCGACCTGATCCCGTGTCCGGTAACCCGCGCGACAGAGCGCGTTGCGGGCCTGATGCCCGACACCGTCGTGGCCGAGCAGGTCGTCCAGCTCGGTCGGGGAAAGGCGGCACGAGCCGTTACGGCAGCCGGGCACGGCGGGGTCGTCCTCAGCCATGAGTGACCGCCAGGACTTCGGTGAGCAGCGCCTGGAACTCCGGGCCGTCGATGTCCGCCGCAGTCCACGGCCCAACTGCGTCGGTCACCCGGGGCCGGCGCTTCATCGGGTGCTTCTCGGCGAGGTGACCGAGCAGATCCGGATCGGCAGCCCCAGCCGGCGTCGGGTCGACGCGCTCGCAGTGGCGCAACGCGGCCACCCCGACCGCGGCGAGCGCCGCGAGGATCAGCAGCAGGACCATGCCGTGCAGCAGATGCGTCACGTGGCACCGCCCTGCGCGGCCTCACGGGTGAACCGGGTCGCCAGTGTGAGGACCTGCACGACCGCCTCGGAGATTTGCGCGTCGCTCGGCGGGCCACCGAACAAGTCCACCCCGGGCGGATCGATCGGCTCGGGCAGCACCTCCGCGGGCACATGACTGTCCCGGCCACGGTGCGGCATCAACCAGCCGGGATGCGTCGGCCCGAACACCTCCGACACGGTCACCGGGCCAAGGTCCGGGTCGAACCAGGGCGCGTCGCCGTCGAAAGGCTCGGCAGCGAGCAGATCCGCAGGCTCGACGCACAGCACCGGATCGGGGAGCGTGGCGGCCACCGGCTGCACGTCGCGGTCCCGAGTCAGGTAGCACCAGGCCGCGAACCGCAGCCACGGACCCACCCGGCGGCGCACACCCGCAGCCACGGACACACCCAGGTTCGACAGCGTCCACAGGCCCGCGCCGAACACGACCACGGCGAGCCCGACACCTGCCTTTGCGGCGGCCGGCAGCGTCCCGGCCTCGTGGAGAGCATGCGAGAACGTCACGGCGCACCGTCGCCCGGGCCGGAGGACTCCGTGAAGTGCTGCCTGGTGACCTCGTCGGCGTGCTTCGAGGCGCGGCCCATACCGAGCGCGAGCACCAAACCGGCGCAGGCCAGGACGGCGACGACGATGACGGCGATCCACGCGGCGCTCACGACGCCACCGCCTCGTTGGCGCCGCTCTTGAGCACCCGCGCGCGCTCGGCGAGCAGCATGTCCAGCGACGACCAGCGCAGCACGTGGCCCGGCGTCACCTCGTCCGCGATCTCGACCTGCACCGTCGGGCTGACCACGTACGCCGACAGCGCCCGTGTGCGCTGGCGGAGATACGCCTCGACGTTCGCCCACGCCTCATCGACCGTCGTGGACGGGCCGTCGGCCGCGAGATCCGAGTAGCCGATGAAGCTCTCGCCCTCCCGTGGCACGGTGCGCTGCACACGCGTCGGGATGTGCCGCGGGAACAGGAAACGCACGACACGCAGGAACTCGGCCAGGTGCCGCGTGTCCGCCTCGCTCGGCTCGAAACCGAAGTAGGCGGCGAACTCAGCCCGCCGCTCCTGCGCGGTCCAGCGCCAACTCGCCTTCTCGATCTGCGACCACAAGTCGTCGTCGGTCGCCGCCCGCTCGGCCTCGTCCGTCGTTGCCGTGTCGGGGCGCTGGGATGCGGTCAGCGCCAGCGTCGCGTACGCCTGCGCGATCCCGGCCGCCACCTCCGAGATCCGCATGTCGCGCGGGTCCTCGGTCAGGTGGCGGGCAGCGGTGTCCGCGAACTTCTCGGCCTGCTGGCCGTACCAGGTCGCGTCCGCCATCACGCACCCGCCTTCGCTGTCTTGCGCGGACCGGAGACGAAGTACAGTGAGTACCGGTCCGGGAAGTCCGGGCTCGGCCGGAAATCCAGCACCCGATCCCCGCACTGCACCCGACCGCCCTCATCCGGGCGCAGACCGTCGAGCGCGCCCTTCAGGCGGCTGGACCTGTCGGTCAGCTCCTTGATCTGCTTGCGGACCTGCCACAACTCCTCGGCGAACTTCGCCGCGTCCGGGTCCTCCACGAGCAGCACGGACAGCCGATCCCGCTCGGGAACGTGCCCCTGCCAGCAGATCCCGCCGTCCTCACCCCCGAACGGGCAGCCGCGGCAGAACACCGAATCCGGGTCGTGGTCGCGCGGCAGCATCCCCAGCTCGGTGTCGCGGATCTGCGCGAGCCACGTGAACGCGTCCCGCACGTGCCGAACGTCGAACGGCCCGGACCACACCCACTCCTCGCCCGTGTCGCGGGCGAGGTAGTCCAGCTGGACGCGCTCAACCGGGTGTCCCTCGGCGATCAGCGCGGCGCCGTAGCAGTTGACCTGCCACATGTGACTGATCTCCGGGCCGTTGAGCATGATGTGCTCAAGCCAGCGCGACGAGGTGGTCTTCGTGTCTGCGACCTTGCGCTCCGCGGCCTCGTACCGGTCGAGGTGGCCGAGGACTCCCGCGAAGCGCACCTCGTGCTCGACGAGGTCGTGCGGCCCCTTGGTGTCCTTGAGTACGTCGGCGACCATGTCGTGGATCGCCGACCCCATGACGGCCTGCACGCTGCCGGACGGGTTGACCGGCTCGGTGCCGGCGAGCTTGTAGCCCACGCGGCGACGGCACGAACCGAGATCGGACATCCCGATCTCGCGCTGACGGCTGCGCGGCCGCCGCTGGTCGGCGATCAGCAGGAGCTCTGCGGTGGTCGTCACGGCGCGTCGCCGATCGTGCCCTGGACGCCGCCCATGGCCGGGTCGTGCTCGTCGTCGTAGTGGCCGGTCTGGCCGCATTCGGTGCACACGTTCATCTCGCGCGCCGGGTCGGCGGTCTGGGTCTGCTGCGTGAAGTCGAACTCCTCGGCGATGCGCCCGACTTCCGCGCGCGCGGCCGCCGGCTCGACGAGTTCGGCCTCTTCGATCACTGTCGCCGCAGGCGCGGCTGGCGTCGGGTCGGCGGTGTGGAACACGCCGGGGGCGTCCTCCCCCTGCTCGTCGTCGAGTTCCTCGCCTTCGGCGTAGAAACCCATCGCGACCTCGGGGCAAATGAACCTCGCGCAGTTCGAAACCGCACGGGCGAGGGTCATACGGCGCGGGTGCGCCTTCCAGATGTCCTTGTTCGCCAGCCCGGCGGTCTTCGCGTCGTCGAGGTCGAACTTCTCCGTGTGCATCGCGCCGGTGTCGCCGCGCACGATCGTCATACGGCAGTGCCGCTCGTCGTGGTCCGGCTCATACCGGTGGTCGGCGCGCGAGCCGCCCGGCTGGTGCTCCTCGCCGGCGCCGTCGCACGTCTTGCACGGAACGAACGCGCGGTGGCCGGCGCGGCGCAGCAACGCCAGCCATGTCTGTGCGGCGAGCGTGGGGCGGCTGTTGACGACGTAGATGCCCTGGATCGACTGCATCGGGGCCAGACCGACTTCCTGCCCGTAGAGCAGGATCGCGAGCACGTCGGAGGGCTTGCCGCGCAAGTCCTTAGGCATGAGCCCGGCCATGGCGAGCGCCTGGGAGAGCCGGTAGGCCTCGTCGAGGCCCCTGAGGGGAACTCCGACATTGACGGCGATCTTCTTCGGTTGACGGGTGGCGACTTCGGTGCTGGTAGGCGTGCTCACAGCGACGCCTCCTTCCTTCGTTGGGAGGCGGCCCGCTGGGCGGAGCCGGGGATGGTGAACACGCCGAGCGGTTCGGCGTTCTTCGCGTCGACTTCGAGGGCGTACATCTCAACGTCGAGCGACAGGCCGGCGAGCGCCTCGTCCAGGGTCGCCAACGCGGACTCCGCGACGGCGGGCCGCGCGTCCGGGCCGCAGGACTGGGCCCGCGACATGTCGTCCTGTGCGTCACGTGCGACCCGCGCCAGATCCAGCAGTTCCGCGAGCCCCTCCGGGCAGTGCGCGAGCGCCAGTTCCAGCACCTGCAACGCGACCTTCGCGGTGATCTCGCTCACGGGGCCACCGCCTGCGGGTCGTACACCGCGCGGTAACCGGCGAACTGGCCGAAACTACGGGTCGCGGTGAACCGGCCGCCGATCCCGGCAACCGGAGTCACCCCTAGGCGGTGCGCGATCTGCGCAACCATCTGGAACCCGTCCAGGTCGGTCTGCGCCGTGACCCGGTACTCCACGACGACCCGGTGCGGCAACGGAACCTGCGACTGCGCCACGGCCGCGAGCAGGTCCAGGACGTCACGCACCCGCGGACCCTGCGCAGCGATCTCCGTCTCCGGGGCCAGCGTCACAGCGCACCCCCGGCGGACCCGCCGAGCGCGACGACGATCAGGGCGTCCGCGAGCTGCCAACACCACACCCGGTCGCCGAACAGCACCGCCCCGCCGACCGTCTCCACCCGGCCGGCGTGCGCCTGCGCGACCCGCAGCCACACGTCCCCGGCCGACTCGCCGCCGCACAGCACGTAATCGCCGGGCAGTACCTGCGTCGGGTTGAGCGGCACCAGGTCGCCGTGCAACGGCTCGTCCAGGGCCGTGTCCACCGCCGCAGGCATCGAGTCCGGCAGGTGCAGCGCCGCAGGGGTCTCGTCGAGGGCGGTCACCGGGGCTCACCGCCCTCGGCCGGCTCGTCCGAGACGCGGCGCCCGCCGATACACCCGGGCGCCGTGTCGTCCCCGTCGGGCCCGTTCTGAGCGCCCTCCGGGTCGGCGGGGACACGACGCGGCAACGGCTCGGCCGCGGCAGGCGCCTCGTCGGGCATCGGGGGAGCGGAACCGCCGCCATCCGGGTGCACCGGGGACGCAGGGGCTGCAACACCGTCGGCGATCACGGAACCGCCGCCCGGTCCGACCGCACCCTGCGCCCGCGAACGGGACCGCGCACGCGGGTCCGGCATGTCATCGGTGATCCTCGGCAGGCCGACCAGGGTCTTCTCGCTCAGGTCGTGCGCGTTCACCCACACCGCGCCGACGCTCTGCCCCAACTGCTCGGGATCCAGGCCCACCTTCACGCCGGTGATGTCCTCGACCTTCACGGCCGCCTCGATCGCCGCCGCCGCCTGCCCGGCCGTGCGCTGCGCCTCCCGCCTGCGCCGCTCGATCGCCGCCTCCTGCGCGGCCTCGGCGTTGGCGCCCTTACTGAACCCGTCCAGTTCGGCGCGCAACCGGTCAAGGCACTTGCGGTAGTCGAGCGTGTGGTCGTCCTGCAGGTCGAGCACCGTGCGGGCCAGGCGCCGCAGTTCGTAGGCGGGGTGCGAACCGGCCGGGGTGCGCGGCGCCGAAGCCGCCTGCGCCTTGTCGGGGCGGGTCAGGTGGCGGACCTCGGCACGCAGCGCCGAGAGCAGCCAGCGGGCCTGCTGGTCCGGGATGAACTCGTCGCGGCGGCGGCGGAACAGTCCCCGCCTGGCCTGCGGTTTGGGCTCTTCAGCGAACGCGTGTTTGTGCGAGCCCTGACGATCGGATACGGTTGGTTGTGAAACCACCGGTTAAACCCCCTTTTGATCCTGATGTGCTGGTGGTTGGATCGCCGCCTCGCCCGGGCTGCCTCCGGGCCTGGCGGTTTTTTCGTGCGCTACGCGGCGCGCGGGACTCCGCTTGCCGCCGCCTCCTCGGCCTCGCGCCGCATCAGGCGCGCCGCGGCCGGAGCCCACAGTTGGCGCATCCGCTCGACCAGATCGGTTGACGGCTCCGGCGCCTCGTCCACGCTGCGCGTGACGTCCGCGACCACCTCGGGGCCCAGCAGGGCCAGGAAGTACTCGTCGGAGAAGTCGCAGTCCGGGGTGCTCACGCGACCACGGCCTTGCGCGGCGTGGCCGCAGGTTCGCGGACGTCGACTAGGTCGAACAGGGCGTTTTCCGCGTCGGCGCGGCTGTGGCCCCGCTGCATCAGCAGGTCGGTCAGCGCGGCCTTGACCCAGATGGACAGGCCGATCTGCCCGTTGACGATCTGCAGCAGGGTGGTGGAGTCGAGTCCGGCGGCCAGGCTGATCGCGGATGCGTTGGGCTTGCCGGTGCTGCGGGTGCGCAGCGCGGGCTCGTCGCCCGCGAGGATCTCGAGCGCGTCGGACTGCAAGACGTACATCTTGCGTCTGATGGCTGCCATGACCTGCCCCTTCATCGCTGAACTGATTCAGTTCAGTTCCGACTCTAGCACCTGAACTGAATCAGTTCAGCAACTAGGCCGAGGCTGTGTGTTGCGAATCGGTAACGGGACGCAAGCGGCGCGCCAGGGCGGCCGGGACGTTTTCGCGCCACTTCGGCCGCACTCTCTGGCGCGCACGTCAGCCGTCTGTGACACTGCCCGCGCAAGGGGGAGTGCTCCGACCGCGCGCGGCGCCCGCTAGACTGACTGAACAGTTTCAGTCGGTGGCCGCCGCGCACCCGATGGCCAGCGCTCAGAATGGGACGAACGATGCCCCCAGAGGCACGAGACCGACGCAGGGCGAAACGCGGCGAGATCGCACAGCAATGGGCCCGCTGGCTCAAAGACGCACTCGCCGCACACCAGCCGCCCATGGCCGCCGCCGACCTCGCCCGCAAATCCGGCGGAGCCCTCGACACCGGCAAGATCACCCACTGGACCAACGGCGACAACACCGCCGCCCCCGACAGCGCCATCCTCGTCGCCCGGCTGCTCTGCCGGGACCCCGTCGACGCGCTGCGCGCCGCCGGACACCAGGAGATCGCGTCACTCGCCGAAGACCTGCGCCGCGACGCCCTGACCGCCTACATGAACCGCCAGGAAGCCGACATCGAGGACGACCCCTGGCTGCGCTGGCTCGACCAGGAGCTCGAACAGGGCGCCATCCCCAAGCCCGAATACGACCGGCTGCGCGAAGATTTCCTGGCGCGCAAACGCGAGAGCATCAGGCTCATGCGAGCCGACTACGCGGCAGCGCTGGTCCGCATACAACCCGAGGTGAACGGCGACGACGACCGGGCGGCACGCTGACACCAAGGCTCTGACGCGTGGTCACACAATCGGGTGACGCCACTCCCGTTTGCGCCACCCGGAGCCTACTGTGACCAGTTGGTGACTAACCGTCCGACCGCGTCCGACACCCCAGTCCCCGGTGCCAGCGCCGTGTCATACTGGGCCGCCCGGCGGGCCGGCCCATCACCGCGGGAGCGAAGGGGAGAGCACTGATGCGCGACCGAGCGGCCGACATGCCGACACAACCACTACCCGTGATCAGGCCCCACACCGAGTGCTGGCCGGGCAGCGGCGTGCTCGCGTTCCTCGCCGGCGAGGCATGGCTGGCCGCGGGAATCCTGCTCGCCGCGCAGGGCACCGTGACCGCCGCCGCGCCGGGTGGCGTACGCGTCGCGGTCTGGGTCAGCGTGTGCGCCTGCCTCCTGGTCGGGCTGCTCTGCGCAGGCGCCTGCATGGCATCGCTCGCCCTGAGCGCGATCCGCGCGGCCAAGCGCCCCCGGCGCCGGCCCCGCCTGGTACCCCCGCCCAGGGAGCAGTCCCTGGCCGCCTACCGGGACGAGTGCCGGGATCTCGCCGAGCGCGCAGCGCGCCTGCACGCCGAACCCGGCAGCCAGCAGCCCTACACCGGGCCCCGCCTGGTCGACGCCCGGCAGGTGCGCGACGAACACCAGGGCGCGGCGGGCTGAGCTCAGCGCAGCCAGTCGAACTCGTACCGCTGCGGGGTGACCGCGCGCATCCCCTTGCCCCCCGGGAACAGGGTCACCCGCACCAGCCCCCGGATCGCCGCACGCCGCTGACGCATGTCGAACTCGTCACGCCACACCGTGCGCGCCCCCGGTCCCGCCAGCCGGCGCAGCACCACCGGCACCGTCGCGTCCCGCGCCCGCTCCCGCGCCGCCTCGATCAGCGGCGTCAGATGCGCCTGCAACGCCATGAACTCGCCGACCGGCAACGCCATCCGCCCGTCCCTCACCGTCGCCGCGAGCACCCGCGCCTGCGCAAGCTGATCCTCCATCGCCGCCGCGTCCGCGAGCGCCGCCCGCACCGCGTCGCCGCCGTCCGCGGGCGCCAGCGACGCCGCGAACCCCGGCTGCTCCACCCGCTTGAACACCGCCATCGTCACCAGCGCGTCCAGGGCCGGCTCCCGCATCGACACCCGGTAGCACTTCCGGCACGTGTACGACCACCCGGCCGCCGACCGGGTGGGGCGCAACACCCGCACCGGCTCCTCCGAACCCGGGGCCCGCGTCGCGGCGCACACCCCGCACAGCACCAGCGCGGACAGCAGGTGCGTGACGTCCGAGTCACGGTTCACCCGCCGTCCGTCCGCCGTCAGGACCCTGCGCAGACCGTAGTAGGTGACCTCGTCGAGGATCGGCTCCCACGTCGCGTCGACCATGGTCTGGTGGTGCTGGCGTTTGCCGACGTTCGACAGCCGCAGCAGCAGTCCGCGCACCGCGAGCTGCGACCACTCTTTCGCGTGCGGCGCCGGCACGGCGCGCGCGTTGAGATCCTTCGCGATCGAGTACATCGACTCGCCCGCGAGGACCCGCGCCGCGCAGTCGCGCACCACCGCGGCCTGCTCCTCGTGCAGGACCTGGCGCAGCAGCGCGCCCGTGTCCGGGTCGTACTCGCGCCGCCACCCGTACGCGATCCGGCCGTGCGGGCGGCCGCGTTCCGCGTTCAGGCGCACGGTGCGCAGGTTGTTGTCGCGGATGCGGTCCACGTCGCGTTCCGCGAGCAGCGCGTCGAGGTGTGCGGTGAACCGGTCGTCGGAGCACTCCATGTCGAGCAGGCGCCCGTTGATGCACAGCAGGATCCCGCGCCGCTCGCACAGGTCTTGCAGCACCAGGTAGGAGCGGGTGTTGCGGTTGGCGCGGGAGGACTCCCACACCACCACCACGTCGCATTCGCGGACCTCGTCGTCGACGTCCAGGCGCCGGACCATCTCCTCGTAGTCCGGGCGGCCCCGTTTCGCGTAGCGGGACGCGGAGCGTCCCGGGTCTTCGAAGGTGTCGGCGACGACCCATCCGTGCGCCTCGCACAGGCGCCGGTTCTCCAGGTCCTGGTCGCGGATCGAGGTTCCGCCGCGCGGGTTCAGGCGCGAGTTGCGGTCGTAGATGAACGCCCGCAGCGGGGTGCCCGGTGCCGGGCGGGCGGCGGCGCCGGGGCGCCGGGTTCGCGGTTTCGCCATGTCTCAGAGGGTAGCGCGCACCTATGCGGGATCATTGGCTTCTCGGTCGAGAGCCGATGTATTGCGCGGTTCTGGTCGTGGGGTGCGTGCACCGATATCCGAACGGCCGCTGTTTCCGCTGGTCAGTGGCCTGGGAACACGAAAAAGCGCGCCCGTCCCCGCTCGCGCACGTGGCGCAAGGGGGACGGGCGCGTGGCTCGTCGAGCTAACGGAGTGGTCGGGTCGTGCTCAGTGGTGCGTCAACGCGACGATCATGGCGACGATCGCGCCGAGCATCAGCACCACGGACACCGCGACCGTCCAGCCGGCGTTGAGCCCGGTGCTGCGGCCCTCGGTGCGGTCGATCCGCGTGGCCAAAGCGTCGATCTTGTCGGCGTTGGTCTGGATCTGCAGCAGCGCTTCGGCGCGGGAGATGAACGTCGCGGCCTGGTCGGACAGTTGCCCGCGGAACTCGTTGACCCCCTCGAATCTACGTTCTGCCGCGAGTTCGGCTTTGCTCACGGCCCGGTCGGCGGCCGTGAGCGCCGCGGCGACGGCCTCTTTCTGTGCGGCGAGCGCCGCGGTGACCGCGATCTGCTGGTCTGCGAAGCGCCGCTCGTTGAGTTTCTCGGCGGCTTCGATCGCGAGCCTGCTGACTTCGGCGGCGTGTTGGATCGCGGCGTCGGCGTAGACGCGCAGGGTGTCCAGGGTCCAGCCGTCGTCCGGCACGGCACCCCCGTCCGGGTGGTGGTCAGTCCAGGCGCCGGATGAGCGCGGGCAGGTTGAGGCCGAGCAGGGAAGCGCCGCCTGAGGGTGCGGGCACCGGGGTTCCCGGTGTGGCGGGTGTCGCCGCGTCGGCCGGGGGCCGGGCCGGGCGGCCGGGGTTTCGGTGCAGGGACTGCGGCGGCGGGGCCGGGGTCGTGCCGGGTGCGGCGGTGGGCGTGCTCGCGGACGGGGTGGGCGTCGGGGACGCGGGCGTGCAGGTGTAGTGCGGTGCGGGTGTCTGGCCGTCGGGGGCGCACGAGTACTGGTTGCCGCTGGGGTCGGTCCACGACCATCCGGCGGGCGCGCTGCCGGGGGCGCCCGCGGGTCCGGCGGGCCCTTGTGGGCCGGCGGGCCCTTGTGGGCCGGCGGGCCCTTGTGGGCCGGCGGGCCCCGGGGCTCCGTCCTGCCCGTTGCCGCCCGGGCTGCCGGGGGCGCCGGACGGTGCGGGGTTCGCGGCCATGTACGCCGCGACGGCCGCGGCGACCTGCGCGTCGCTCGGCGGCGGCCCGGGTGCGGGGGGGTGCGCGGCCAGGTACTCGGTCACGGCCGCGTCGATGACCGGGGTGGGTACGGTGCCCGCCGGGGGGTGCTGGCCGAGGTACACGTCGACGGCGGCCTGCACCTGTGCGTCGGACGGGCCCGGGCCCTGCTCGCCCTGGGGGCCGGGCGGTCCGGCCTGCGCGATGATCGACGCCGGGGGTGGCGCCGACGGGGAGATGCCGTGCGCTTTGAGTTGCTGCTCGGTCGTGCCCAGGGCCGCCGCCAACTGGGCGATCGCGGTGCTCTGGACGCTGATCTGCTGGCCTTGCGCGTCCAACTGGTCGCTCGCGGCGCCGAGCCGGGTCACCATCCACACCAGCACCAGCACCGCGAGCAGCGCGAGCAGCCACACCGACGTCCACAGTCCGCGGCGCCGCACGACATCGCTGACCGGCCTCATCGCTAATGGATCCCCTTCGATGCGGCGAGCGCGGCCACGATCACCCCCGCGAGCGCGACCGCCACCGCCAGCAATCCGACCGCGCGCTGCCACGTGAATTCGCTGCGTTTCTCCCGCTCCGCCTTGAGCGCCGCGATCTGCGCGCGGTTCTCGGCGCGCGCCTGCTCGATCTCCTTGTCGAGGTCCTCGCGCAGTTCCTTGACGTCGCGTTCGTGGGCGGTGCGCAGGTCGCCGACGGCGCGTTCGATGCGTTCGCGGTCCACCACGGACTGCGCGATGTGGTCGGCGAGTGCTTTCTGTAGCGCCTGGTGCGCGGTCTCGTAGAGCCGCGCGGGTACGGAGTCCGTGGCGAGTTGCCGCTGGGCCTTGTCGAGGCGGTCGAGGTTGCGGGCGAGTTCGCCCAGAGTCAGGTCGTCGGCCACGGGCGGCCTCTCTCGTTCGGCCGGGGTCCGGGGCCGACGGGTGGCGCGTGCTCAGTTCTTCGCGGCGGCGCTCAGGGCGGCGCCGAGGTGCTGCTCGAGGGTCACGGCGAACTGGTCGGCGGTCAGTTGCACACCCTGCGCCGCGGCGGTCTCAAGTGCGGGGCCGAGGGTGGATGCGAGCGCCGCGGCGAGCGCGGCGACGTCCACGGCGGGCGGCGAGGACAGGGCGGCGACCGTCTTGTTGAGGTTCGCGAGCGCCGAGGCGAGCGCCGCGGTGCCCGTCTTGCCGTCGTTCGTCGCGACCCACGCGCCGTGGGCGAGCTGCCCGAGCGGCACGTTGTGGCCGGTGCTGCCGTCGGGGAAGGTGACGTCCTCGCGGCCGTAGTTGTAGACCGCCGCGGCGACGGCGGCGATGTCCTGTTGTGTGAGCGGCATGTCTGCTCCTCGGGTGTCCCACAGGGGTGTGTCGGCGGCCACGACGGACAGGTCCCAGGGGTGCCCGAGTTGCGTGTCGCCGGCGTATTGGCGCGCCGCCCACCCGGACGCGAGCCGGGTCGCGGCGGCGTCGCGGTCCCAGTTCGCGACCCAGTAGCCGCCGGAGGGGCGCGGGTTGCCCAGGACCGTGGACTGCTGCCCGTACACGGCCACGAGCCACCCGGCGGCGTGTACCGCGGTGTCGTAGGCGCGCAGGTATATCGGGTCGACGCGGTCTTCGAAGTCGAGCGCGGTCAATGTGCCCGCCGGCTGGCCGTGGGCGCGGCACCAGGCGATCAGCGCGGCGGCGTCTTTCGCGGGGTCGCCGCCGATGTTGCGGGTCAGGATCGGCAGCCGGTAGCGGCAGGGGATCGCCGCGACTTCCTCGTCGGTCCACACGTGGGGGGTGTCGCCGTGGACGTAGAACGCCCAGGCGTCGACCTTCGGGTAGGCGGCGGGCGGGTTTGCCGAGTCACCCATGATCGGGTTCACGGCGTGTCTCCGTCGCCCGTGCGCTGCGGATGTGCGTCGAGGTGTTCGCGCAGGTCGGCGAGTTGCGCCCGGGTCTGTTCGGCGAGGTCGCGCTGCGCGGCGAGTTCGGACAGCAGTTGCGCGTGGCGTTTCGCCGCGGCGGTGTCGACGCGCCTGGACACGGCGCGCCACGCCGCGGTGGGGATCGCTGCGGCGGTGAGCGCGGTCAGGGCCGTGCGGACGCGGGCGGTGTCGGGTCGGCTCATCGGGCGGCTCCCGTCGGGGGTGTGAAGCGGTCGAGGATCTGCTGGATCTGCGCGAGGATCCGCAGGGCGGCCTGGTCCTGGACGTGGAGGTGGTTGTCTTGCGCCTGGAGGTGGCGTTGGATCTCGGCCGCCTCGTGCAGGACGGCTTCCGCGTCTTTATATGTGGCTTCCGAGCGGGCGTCAGCGGCCTTCGCCTGGATATTCTGGCCTACGATCACAATTGGCAGGAGAATCAGCTGTAAAAAATTGCTGCTAATCCAGGCAACTATGATCGTCATATTATGGGAGGAGATCGCAGATGGGAGGCTCAGCAGGGCGACGGCGGTGAAAACATATGCCGCCCACATCGTTCCAACCGAGATGGTTATCAACAACCCGAGTCGGGCGTTGAGTCTTCCAAGCACGCCGCTCGACCTGGCGCGATGGTCCTCCACACGCACCGGCCCCCGAGCCTTCCGCTCTTCGCGATACGGGTGCGGGACGTGCTCGTAGAGGCTCAACTGAATCTCCCCGCCCGGTATAATTATTACATGACGAGTTTGACGCTGAAGCCCTGCGAAGAAACCGACTGCAAGAACCCGTCGAAGGCTCGTGGGCTGTGCATGAAGCATTACAACTATCACACTTGGCGGGGAACGCTTCCGCCGCTTAAAAGCTTTACCGACCCCGCATCCCGGTATGAACACTGGATCGACCGGAGTGATCCGTCCGGCTGCTGGCTATGGGGCGGTGCGCTCAGTAGCGGATACGGCGTCATCGCGGTCAACGGCGGCAACGACTACGTCCACAGGTGGGCCTACGAGACGTTCGTTGGCCCGATACCTGATGGCCTGATAGTCGGGCATGTCTGTCACGACCTCGACCTGACATGCCGGGGAGGTGAGTGCGTCCACCGTCGTTGCGGCCGTCCGGATCACTTGTCTCCGATGAGTAAGGGCGACAACCTCCGCGCGGGGCGCATGGCAATGCTCACGCGGGAGCGCGGGCAGATCCGTAGGGCGACGCGCACGCACTGCCGTAACGGCCACGAGTGGACTGAGGAGGACCTGTACATCCGGCCCAGTGACGGCGCCCACATCTGCCGGGCGTGCACTCGGGAGTCCGGCGAGAGGTACAAGAGAAAGCTGGGGATCGCCACCCGGCCCTACAGGGACAGGGCCGAGTGCCCGCAAGGCCACCCCTACGATACGGTCAACTCTCAGGGTTCCCGCGTGTGCACGATCTGCGCGAAGGAAGCGCAGGCGCGCTATCGGGAACGGATGCGACAGTCCCGGCTGACCGCGTAGAGGCTCACGGCTTGGCCGCAGCCTGAAGCATGCGGTGGTGAATGGCGTCCACGCGGGCCCGCGCCTCCCCGGCCACCAGGGGGTCGCGGATGACGACGAACGCATTGTCCTGGGCGCTCTCGCCCGACGCGGACCAGTTCGTCGAGCCCGTGACCACATCGAGGCTGTCGCAGATCAACAGCTTCATGTGTTGGATGGCGCCCTTCTCCGAGCGGCCCACCGCGATCGACGACGCCGGGTACGCCTCGTGCTCCAGCAGTTTGCGCTCGTGCACCCCGCCGGCTTGGCTCGAGTCGAGGGTCAGTTGCACAAACACGCTCTTGTCGGCGAGCTTCTCGTGCAGTGCGTCCGCGACCTCTTCGTCATCGAACCCGTAGACCGCGACTATCAGGGAGGACGTCGAGGCGCGGATCAGATCGAGCAGCGCCGCATGAATGTCGTCGACCGGCGAATACAGGGTCCTGAGGTTCGCGGGATAGCCGGGCGGGTAGCCGCCGACTTTGTACTGGTCGAGCGCGGCGAGGTCGGGCAGCGCCATGGCAACCTCCTACAGTGCGCCGAGAGGAACGACGCCGGCCATGACGTCGTAGCCGGCGGAGCCCGGGTGCAGGTGGTCGCCGGAGTCATAGAGGCTGTTCAGCGCGAGCGGGTTGCTGGTGCTCATGGCGGCGCCGTTGAAGTCGACGCAGCCGTCCGCCGTGGAGCCGCCGCTGAAGACCCAGGAGTTGTAGATCTCCCGCTGCGTCTCGAAACCCGATGCGCACTGGGGCGCGCCCGCGCAGGGTGTGAGGGTGGCGAGCAGTACCCGCACCCCGGCGGCGTGCGCCTGCGCGATCAGCGTGTTCTGCGCCGCCTCCAACGTCGCCGCGCTGACTCCGCCGCGCAGGTCGTTGATCCCCGCCGCGTCGATCACCGTGCGCACCCCGGACACCGCGAGCACGTCGCGGCCCCACCGGTTGGCGAGGTCCTGGTTGCCGGGCTGATCCTGCGTCACCCAGTCCCCGACGATGCCCATGTCGACGACGCCGTACCCGCCGGGCGCGGCGCGGGCGGCGAGGTAGTCGGGCCAGCGCGTGTCGGCGTCCACGACGGCGCCGGTGCCGTCGGTGATCGAGTCGCCGACCGCGACGACCGTCTGCGGGCCGGCGGTGTCGACGTCGAGCCCGGTCAAGTACGTGGTGAAGTTGAACATGTTCGTCACCGCGGGATGGGCGATGCCGGTGACGTCGCTGCCGATGATGTTGTATTCCTGCTCGTCCGGCAGTTGGTGCACGGGCGCGGAGGTGATCCCGGCGCCGGGTGGGATGTAGAGGCTGACCAGCAGCCGGGTGTCCGCGGTCACGGGCAGCGGCACGGGGTCGGACACCGCGGACGCCCCGGGTGGCAGGGTCACGGAGGACGCGCCGCCGAATGTGGCCTGCACCGGTGCCGCCTGGGTCCACGCGCCGTCGAGCTGCACACCCACCGAGACGCGCCCGAACGTCGCCGTGCTGGTCGCGAAGGTATTCGCGAGGTGGACGCGGACCTGCGTGCCGCCGAGCGAGACCCGTGCCGCCATCCGCAGCGTCTGCGACTGCCACGGCCCGACGGGGATCGCCTGCGCCTGCGCGGTGCCCCACGACGCCGACCAGGCGACCGGCAGCCCCGCGGCGCGCGGACCCGCGAACAGTGCGGCCGCGGCGGCGAGCAGTGCGGCGGCGCAGACGGCGATACGGCGACTCATCAGGCGTGCCCCCAGTAGACGGCCATGCCGGGCTGCGGCCCGGTCGTGAAGGTGGTGAGAGCGCCACCGCTGGTCTGATACGCGCCGAGCTCCACATAGTCGCCTGCGTTGAGCTGCAGGATCCCCGCGGTCGCGGTCGCGGTCGGCGTGGATGCGGCGGTCACGGCCTGCGCCCACACGTCGAAATAGACGACGCTGCTGCCGTTCTTCAGCAGTCGCGCGACCCTGACTCCCGTGCCGTTGGTCGCGAACGCGGCGACACCGATCACCAGGTACCAGCCTGTGACCTGCGCCGTGTACCTGGAGTTATTGGTGATGTTGGAATGTCCGCCATATGAGTCGTTGACGGTGGAGTCGAACGTCACCGGGGTGACGGCGCTGTTCGGGATGCTCTGGACGCTGCCCTGGGTGATCTGCGCGATCGGCGGATTGAGCAGGAACGTCCCGAGGTCGCGCACGCCCGCGTTGAAATACGAGCCGACCTCGGTCTCGCCGGGCGTGAACGTGCGCGGGATCGGGACGGCGAGGTTCGCCACCAGGGCACCTCCGGGCTCGGGTCGGCCCGGGAGGGCGGATTACGTGTCGGGTGGCTGTCAGTACGCAACGCGGCTGGTCGCCGCTATCTGGCTGGGCGCGGTGTCGCCCGGCGGCAGCGGATCGCACACCCCGTCGCCCGCCGCATGGTTCTGCGTCAGGTTCTGGTACAGCGTGATCACGCAGGTGGTGTAGCCCGGGTACGACGTCGCCACCGACAACACCTGCGGGCACACCTGGAACGCCGACGCCGACGCGGCCTGCTCGAGCTGCAACGCGTCCGCCTGCCACGTCCACGCCCCAGCCGGCGCAGTCGCGGTGAGCAGCAACCCGATCTGCGCCCACACCGTGTTTGCGGGAGCCGTCGCAGTCACCGTCATCCGCGTCCACGCCGCGGACGGCGCCCCGGTCAGGACCGTGGTGCCCGAGTTGGCCTGCGCGAGGCTCGTCCCGGTCGCGTCCGAGAATTTGAGGTAGATCTGCACGGTGGGGTTCGCGCCGGTGGTCGCGGACCGCACGTACTCGCTGGCGGTGTACACCAGTCCCGCGGTCACCGGGACCTTGAGGACGTACATCAGGCCCTTGGTGGGTACGACGCCGCCCGCGACGCTGACCGCCCATACGTTGGCGCCCTGCTGCGCCGACCCGGACGCGGTTACGGTGGGGGTGCCCACGTCCGACGACAGACCCCACGCCGCCCCTGACGTGCCCGCCGCGAGCGGGAGTGCGCCCTCGCCCGCGGTCGCGATGTTCGGGTGCAGCAGGTTGTAGCCCTCGAACTGGGGTGTTCCCGGGGAGAGCCACAGCAGGTCGCCGGTCGAGAGGTCGGACCCGAGCGCGTTGGTCTTCCCGTCCGCCGGCGCGTTCACCGTGATCGCGTTCGTACCCGAGGACGCCGCGGCGGCGAAGCTCGTGGACAGCGCGCCGAGCACCGACTGCGAGTCGTACGTGGTGGGGTCGGTGATCCCGGGCGGCAGCGGTTCGCATGCGACCGTGCCTATGGCGTGGGTGAACGCCAGGTTCGGGGTGACGTTCAGGGTGGCGCTGTTGTAGCCCGGGTTCGTCGCGGGCAGTGGCGGCACGACTGTCACAGTCTCCGCGCGCACCGTGCCCGGCTCGAGCGTCAGCTGCTGGTTCTGCGGCATCGACGCGGCGAGCGGGTTGACCGCGGAGTCGAGCAGCGCGTTGATCGAGATCGAGGACGCGCCCGCAGTGGCCTGCGCGTGCAAACTGGTGTGCATCGCCCCGAGCACCCAGTACGACGCCAGGTTCGCGGGCGAGCACTGCAGGGTGACGAACACCTCGGGGCCCTCGGGATCCCACTCCCATTCGATCTTCTCGACGAAGCCGTTGAAACTGATCTGTGGGGCGCCGTTCGGCCGCCGGTTGACCTGGATCCGCATCCCGAGCTCGAGTTGCAGGCACACCAGGAAAAGACCCGGCACAGCGCTGGGGTGCAGGCGCAGCGTGGACACCCGCATCTGCGCGGTCCTGTACTGCGACAGCAGATACGCGGCGGCGTCGGCAGCCTCGGCCGGGGACGTGGTATTGACGGTGCGCTGGTAGACGCGGGGCCAGTTGCGCAGCGCCGACGCCGTGTCGATCGCCGTGAACGTCGAACCCTGGTATTGGGTGACCTGGACGTTGTTCGCGATGTGCGACGGGTCGTCGTCGAACTCGACGACCTCGAACGGCCACTCACCGGTGGCGGTGTGCTCGCCGAACGTGAACACGGGGACGGTTTTGTTGTAGCGGGCGTTGCGCGCCTGGAACGTCAGGGCGCCGCCGCTGGAGACGAAGAAGTCGCCGTTTTCCGTCAGGGTGATGTTGTTGATGGCGTCGAGGGCGGTGGCCCCGGTCAAGTCGCTCGCGGGGCCCATCGACGCGGTCACGCCGGCGTCGATGGCGGTGGGCCCGGTCCACGGGATCCAGTTCAGGACCCGCTGTACGCGCGCCCCGGTGGACTCGCCGGAGGACGCGGAGCGCCAGGACGCGTAGAGGTTCGCGGCCTGCGCGGTGGTCAGTGCCGTCGGCAGTTCGATCGCGTGCGCGATGTCGCCCTCGTAGCCCTGCTGGAACCACTCGCCGCCGTACAGGATCGCCGCGCCGAGGGTGTCGGCGGTGATCCCGGTGGGGTAGCGGGCCACGGAGTTCGTCGCGACCTGCACGCCGTCGACGTAGTAGCGCATGAACGTGCCGCCGGTGCCCGCCGGGTCCACGGTCATGATGACCTGGTGCCAGTTGCCGTCGCAGATGGATGAGGCGCCGTTGTAGAACAGCCCGAAGTTCGAGGAGTTGACGCAGTTGAGGGAGATCACCCCGGCGGGTGAGATCTGCATCCAGAACGAGGAGAGGTTCCCGGTGCTCCAGGTGGTCGGGTAGGCGGTCCACAGGCTCATGACGTTGCTGCCGCCGGGCACCGTGGAGGTGCGGAACGCCAGGATCCTGCTCCAGCCGCCGGACACGGGCGGCCCCGGGGTCGCGGTGGTCTTGTGCAGTGCGACGTACGTCTCGGCGAGCTGGACGTTCGAGCCCGACAGGACGTTGTTGACCGTCGCGACCGGTCCGGCGGCCCCGGTGAACAGGCCCGACGGCGACAACGCGGCGGTGATCGAGGTGCCGAGGGTGAGCGAGCCGACACCGTAGGGGCTGTTCTCGATCGGCGCCGCGCCCCGTTTGCCCGCCAGGTCCGCGACCGAGGAAACCCCGGCGGGGTCGCTGAGGGGGTAGTAGAAGTTCGGGCCGAGCGCGAGCACCTCGTTGACGTACGGGTCGCGCAGGGTGACCTGGGATAGGGCCGCGAACGCGTCCACGCCGACGACGTCGCACTGGCCGTAGGTGGCGTCCTGCTCCGACCAGGACTGCGGCCACCGCTCCACAAACGGGGTGATCACCGAGAACACGGCGCCGGTGTCCCGCCACGCCGACGCCGTCGCCGCGGCTTCGAACTGGCATCCGGTCAGGTACGCCACATTGGTCGCGGTGGTGCTGGCGGGGGTGGTGATCGCCAGGGACAGGCGTCCCCACAGCGCCCCGGCCGGCGCGGTCCCGGTCACGCTCGCGCGACCCCACGCCCCGGTGGCGAGGGTGAGGGGGGATCCTGCGCTGGTGCCGAGCGACACTGCGGTCGCGCCGTACCAGGTGATCGTGGGGGTGATCGCGAGGGTCGCGTCCGCGGAGGCGGCGCGCAGCGAGTAGACCGACGCCGTGTACTGCGTCGCGGCGACCACCTGAACGTTGTCGCCGACGGGCCCGGAGGATGCGGCGCCGAACAGGAGTGGCGATGCGCTGGTCGTCGCGGCCGGGGTGGTCCACGCCAGGGCGTTGGTGTGCCCGGTCGGCGCCGCCAGTAGCGCCGTGGCGTAGGCGACGGACCCGGCGGTGGGGTACAGCCACCCGGTGGCGCTCTGTGCGTCGTAACCGCCGGAGGCGATGTTGCCGGGGAACAGGTTCGGCGGGACGGCGAACGGGACCTGGAACGGGGTGGGGAAGTAGCTGTTCTCGAACTGCAGTCCGTCGAACTGCGCGGACGCGGTCGCGGTAGTCGTGGTGCCGAGCACGGCGCGGATCGCGCAGTACTGGGTGCCGGGCGGCGCCGTCCCGGACGCGGACAGCGTCACCCAGCTTGTCGATCCGCCGGTGATGGCGACGCCGGCGCCGCTGGTGGTGGAGATGAGCGTCCCGGTGGCGCTGTACCAGTCGATCGCGACGCTCAGGGTGAGGTTCTGTACGGTCGCGAGCACCCGCGCCTGGGTTTGTGCGGCGTAGGCGGCGCCGGGCTGCGCGTCCACGACGGCGACGGCGAGCAGGTTTTGCGGCGCTGCTGCGCCGTTGGGTACGGACACCTGGTAGACCTGCGCGCCCTGGTATGCGGATCCGGAGGCGGCGAGGGTGAGCGGGTATCCGGCGCCACAGCTCACGTTCATCGACGCGGGCGGTGCGATCCCGGCGGGGTAGCCGGTACCTTCGCCTGCGGTGGACTGGTCGGGGGTGAGCCAGTTGGGGCCGGGCGTGCAGCGGATGCGCGCCTGGCGGTAGGGCACGACGTTGGGGGCGTAGGGCGACGCGGTGTTGCTGGGGTCTAGGGCGCCGTCGGGGTTGGCGAGGGTGGGGCGCCATTGCCCGGTTTCGTTGGCGTCCTGTTCGTATTGGCGTCCGCGTTCGCTGGACCAGGGGTATTGGGTGCGCCAGGACTGGTCGGTCCAGTAGGGGGGGATGGTGGTCTGGTTGGGGTCAGCGTTGAACGCGACCTGGTAGAAGATGGGTGGGATGGTGGGGACCGCCAACGCCGCACCGCCCCCCGTGTGCGCCGCGTGCGGGCCGGACGTTGCGGGGCGTCAGTTGCCGATGCCGGCGAGTGCGAGGTTGTTGCGGGAGTTGCGCTGCTGGTAGCGCAGCACCTCCGTGCGTACGACCTTCGCGATCCCGGCGTCGGAGTGCACGGCGCCCTGCACGTTGACCACGACGATCACGCCGTTGCCCGCGGACGTGCCGCCGCCGACACCGGACCCGGCCAGGTTCAGCCCGGCCGTGGGCGACCCGAACCCGCGCAGTGCCGCGTTGCCGAGGCCCGCAGTCGCGGCCTGCGCGGCACCGTGCATGGACGCGATGCCGTTGACGAGGCCCTGGCCGATGTTCATGCCGAGTTCGTGGAAAACAGTCGAGGGAGAGTGCGCGCCGATCAGGGACTTGAATCCACCGACAATCTTGGAGCCCACGGACTTGACCGCGTCCCAGGCGGCGGACGCCATGCTCTCCACGCCGTGGACCAGGCCCATGATGAGGTCCTTGCCCGCTTGAAACAGCCAGCTGCCCGCATCCTTGAAGAAGCTGACGATCGCACTCCACACGGCCTTGATCGCGCCGACGATGCCGCTCACCGCGTCCTTGATCGCGCCGATGAAGCCGTCCCAGATGGCTTTGACCGCGCCGAGCACGGTGCTCTTGATGTCGCCGAGTACGGAGGTGAAGATCCCCTTGATGTCGTTCCACACGGTCACGACAAGGTTCTTCACGTCGCCCCAGAGCTTGCCCCATTGGCCGGTGACCAGATCCGCGAAGATCTTCAGCACGCCCTTGATCAGGTCGAGGGCGGTGTTGACGACCCCGGTGATCACATCCCACGCGGCCTTGAAGATCCCTGCGACGACGTCCCACGCCGCCTTGATCACGCCGGTGATGATCGAGAGCGCGCCCTTCACGATCCCGGAGATGAAGTCCCATGCGGCCTTGACGATGCCCTTGATCAAGTCCCATGCCATGTGGAAAACGCCTTGCACGACGTCCCATCCGGCACGCACGACGCCCTTGACGATGTCGAGGTAGCCGCGCACGAGACCAGAGATGAAGTCCCAGGCGGTCTTTACCAGGCCCACGATGTGGTCCCAGGACTGAGCGAAGAAGTCCTCGATCTGCGAGAGGTGGTCCGAGATCAGCGACACGAGCTTGCCGCCGGTCGCGTTCCAGATCGTGGCCAGGCTGCCCCAGATCGACGACAGGTCGCCGGAGATCTTGTCCCACTCGGCGGTGATCGGCCGGGTCAGCCTGTCCCAGGTGTCCTTGATCCAGGTGATGGCCTTGCCGCCGGTGCCGTCCCAGATCGCCTTCAGGCCCGCCCACTGAGTCTTGAAGAACCCGGAGATGTCGCCCCACACACGCTTGAACGCGCCCGACACGTCGTCCCACACGTGCTCAAGGAAGTGCGCGACGTCGGCGCTGATCCTCTTGATCTCGCCCCAGACCGTGCTCCAGTGCTTGACAAGCTCGACGATCCCGATCGTGATCAGTGCTATCGCGGCGACGATGGCCGCCGCGATCCACACGATCGGGTTCGCGAGCAGCACCGCGTTCCACTCGATCGTCGCGATCGTGGCGGCGGTCAGCCCGACAACCAGGGCGCCGAGCGCGACACCGAGCCCGAGCAGCACGACCTTGTGTCGGCCGAGCCACGCCCCCGCGGTGGTGATCCAGCCGATGAACTTCTGCAGAACCGGGATCAGGACATTGCCGATCTTCACGCCCCACACGTCCAGGGCCGCGCCGATCTGCTTGATCTGCTGCCCGAACTGCGCCTGCTGCGCCTTCCACGCCTCCTGCGCCTGCGCCGCCCTCGACGCGGCCGTCCCGTACGCGTCCGTCTTGGTCTTGAACCGGTCCATCTCGCCGAGCAGCGTCATCATCGTGCCGCTCGACTTGCCGCCCCCGAACATCGCCGACAGCGCCGCGGACTGCTTGACCGCGGCAGAGCCGGACGTCTCCAGGTTCGTCTTGAACTGCGCGAGCAGTGTGGTCTGCTGGTCGAGCGGGACACCCATGTCGGTGAGCGACGCCGAGTAATTCTTGAGCTCGGCCTGCTGCTCGACGAGCGAGAGCTTCATGGCCTTACCGGCCGGATACGTCTTCTCGAGATGCGCCTTGAGGTCCTCGAGCGCCGCGGACAGCCCGCCGGGGCCGCGCATGTCCTGCGCCATCTGCCGGCTGCTCATGCCGATGGAGTTGTACGCGTCCTGCGCCTTCTGCGTGGGCGCGGACATCATCGAGAACGTCATGCCCAGGCGCGTCGCGGCCTCGTTCGCGGGAGTGACGTTGTCGGTCAGGGTCGCCAGCGCCGCGCCCACGTCCTCGAACGACAGTCCGGCGGCGGCGGCCTTGGGCAGGATCCCGGTGCCGATCGCTTCGGCGAGCTGCTGCATCTTCATGTCGCCCATGCCGACCGTGGTGTTGAGCAGGTTCCCGGCGTCGGCGGCGTCCTTGACGCCCTTGATCTGGCTCGCCATCACGCCGACCACGGCCTGCGCGGTCGTTTCGAAGTCGGACTGGCCGATCTGTGAGAGCTTCGAGGAGGCGGTGAGGATGTCCATGGCCTGAGCGCCGCGGAACCCGGCGGACTCGATGTGGTACAGGCCTTCGGCGAGGGTCTCGGGTCCGATGCCGACAGCGGGCGCCAGGGCGAGCACGGAGCCCTTGAGCTTGTCGACCTCCTGCTGGGAGGCGCCGGCCTGGGTATGGACCATCTCCATGGCCTGGTCGAAACCGGTGGCCATCTTTACCGACTCGTAGCCCACCCCGACGGCGGCGACGCCGATACCGAGCAGCGCGACCTTCCCGAACGCGCCCGCCTGCTCCATAGACGTCTTGGTGGCGTCCATCTCGCCGCGCGCCTCGCCCATCGCCGCCTTGAAGCCGGTGATGTTGCCGAGCAGATACGCCACAGTCGGAGGCAAGAATCCCGCCATTGCGAGGCACCCCCACCCCGCGTGGACTAGGCGTGCGGCGGCGGACTACGGCGCAGGGGGTGGCGTGCTACGCGTGGACGGCAGCGCGCCACGCCTTGGAGAACACGGCCGACAGGCGCCCCGAGTCGATCAGGTGTTGCAGCGCCGGCCCCAGGTACGGGCGGGCGGGCAGTGCCGTCGCGCCGCCCCGGCCGGTCACCCCGCCGAGTTCCTGGATACGCCCATACACTGCCGTCGGACCGACCCCCGCGCGCCACGTGGCCGGCCCGACGCGCGCGGGCCCCTCTACTTTCACCGAGCGGCGTAGCGCGCCCGTCACCAGATCCGGGGGCGCGCCCGGCGCGGAGCTCGTCGGCTCACCCTTGGCGTGCGACCCGATCGAGAGGTCCTCCTTCGTTTCCGCCTCGATCAGGTGCGCGCCCGCGGCCACGGCCTCGCGGGACGCCACGTCCGCCGCGACCACCATCGCCTCGATCGCGGCCGTGAACTCGGCCACGCCCAGGAGTTTGACGTCCATCAGCGCCACCGCCGATCCTCGCGCTCGTTGCGCACCTCGTCGAACACGGCGGCGACCGGGAGCATCCGGTGGTAGAGCTCCACCGGCAGGTCGTCTACTTCTTGCGGGGTCCAGCCCCAGCGCTCCGCGAACGCGACGTAGATTTGCGCGTCGTCCCACCCGGTCCAGATGTCCCTGTGCTCGGGGACAGTGCCGCCCTCGAGCCGGGCCCGGATCCGGCGGAGGGCACGGAAGGGGACTCGGGATTGTCGTAGTCGTCGGGGGTGACCTTCTCGCCGCGTAGTTCCATCAGCCGCGTGGCGACCTGGGTGACGTATTCGTGGCCGAGCAGCGTCTCGTAGTCGTCGATGGTGAGCTCGTCGATCGAGTCGAACAGCTCGGAGGGCAGCGGCAGCAACTCCCCGTCGTCGCCGGTCACGTTCCAGTCCTGCACGAGGATCGCGATGACACCGTCGGTGATGTCGACGGCCATGCCGCCCTGGCGCTGGTCGCGGCTGGTGACGGCGCGCATGACGGCGCGTTGGTGCTTGGCCTTGAGCTTGTCGGGGGGCAGCAGGTCCGCCCACGCGCCCGACGGGAGGTCTATCTTCATCCGGATCCTTAACCGTCACACATACGTCGAAGCGGCAATGGCGTTCTGGAGGCTGAGCGTCGCCGGCCCGTAGCCGCCGCTCGTGCCGATGTTCGTGGTGTTCAGCACGCACTCCCCAGTGGCGTCGAACATGATCGCCTCGGAGCCGAAGTTCGGCTTGGCCTCGGTGAACGCGGCCTGCTGCATGTCGACCTGCACCACCAGGGCGTTCGACAGGGTCAGGCCGTTGTTGAGGATGAACTGGATCTGCGGCTGGGTGTTGTTGCGCATGTACGTCAGCGGCGACTCGTCAGCGGCGACGAAACTCAGCTTCCAGTCCACGGTCAGGCCGCCGCGCTGGATGATGTACGGGTTCTGCGAGTTCTGCGCGGTGAAGTACGGCTTGAGTGCCCGCTTGAAGTTGAACTCGCCGCTCGCGCACGAGAGCACCGGTGCGCCCACGACCGTGCCGCCCACGCCGAGCTGCGACTGCCACGACGGCAGCGGCTTGGCCGTGGTGAACGTCGCCGTAGGGGTCGCCGCGGCGACATTGCTGATCCAGGACGCGGCCTTCGCCGTGTACGTGAGCAACTCGCTCTCGGCGTTGAACTTGAGCCCCACCTCGGACACGCACGTGCCGGAGAACTGCCGGGCCTGATGGGTGGGCTCCGCCATGTAGTACTGCGTCACCGTGTGCGTCGTCGGCTGGCCGCCGCCGGTGTTGAGCAGCGAGAATTTGTGCGTGAACGGGGCGCTGGCACCGGTGGTGTCGTCGGCGCCGAACAGGTTGCCGATCAGGTATCCGAGTTCGTCGGCGAATACCGGCCCCTCGAAGTCCAACTCGCCGAGCTGGACGCCCTGGATGATGCCGAACGCGTCGTCGGCCATCACCCCGCGCAGGCCCTTGTCTTTCAACCAGGTGGGCTTGTCGTTCCAGTCGAATTTCGTGACCGGCATGAACGCCGCCGGCGCGACCGGGATGCCGGGCGTCACGTCCCGGGCGAAGCCGATGAACCGCTTGATGCTCGGGAACGTGCTGGGTGCGGGCATGGCCGGTTACGCCTCCGTCGCGGTTTCGTCGGCCGCACCCGTGGGCGCCGGCTCGGGGGTGGCCTCGGCTTCGGCCCGCGCGGCGTCGGCGCCCTGCTGGGCGTCGAAGTCGGACTCGGTTGCCGGGGACAGGTCGCGGTGGGTCGGGGTGCGCTGCAGGTGCGCGATCCGGCCGGGCGCGAGCACGGCCGTGGCGCCGTCGCCCAGGACCACCAGGTCGACCAGTCCGCTGTTGCGGAACCAGCCGCCCCGGTCCGGCTCGGCGGTGGCTGTCTGCTCGACCGGTGCGGGCGGCGGCGCGGTCTCCTCGGTTAGCGCCGGGGCGGGCGGGCGGGCGCGTGGAGGCATGGCTCGGCTCCCCTTTCGGGTGCGGGTCGGAAAGGGGTGCGGGCGGGTCGGGGCGTGGCCGGGCGGTTACTTCCAGGCGTGGGTGTGCCGGCGCCCGGCCGCGTAGGGGGAGCGCATGCCGCGGATCCGTTTGCCCTTCTTGAAGCGCGAGGCCAGCCGGGTGTGGCCGCGCTTGAAATGGGACGGGCGGATGCGTTCACGCCTCGGGCGCGCGGCCCGGCCGCGGTGCGTGGACGCCGCACGCCGGGCGGAGTGCCGGTGACCGGCACGCCGCGCAGGCCGGTGCTTGACGTGCGAACCCTTGTGCGGGTGCTTCAGCCCCTTGCGGCGCTTCGGGTGTCGGCGCGGCGCCCCTTTATGCCCGTGATGCTTGGCGTGGCTGCCCTTGTGCGGGTGCTTGCGGCCCTTCTCGCGGGCGCTGAGCTTCTTGCGGGTCGCCGCGGACTCGGGGCGGCGCTTGCCCGGATGGCGTCGGGCGCTGTGGCGTCTCGCGCGCCCTGCCATGTCAGGCCTGGAGGTACTCGGTCGCGCCGAACCGCATCAGCAGATACGACTTGGTCAGCTCGTCCTTCGTCTCCGGCTGCCCGTACTCGATCTCGAGCCAATCGTGCTCGCCCTCGATCGCCTCGCCCGCCTGGAACACGGCGAGACCCAGGGTGCGGTCCTCGCGCAGCCGCACCTTGAGCGCGTCGCGCAGCGCGTACACGTCGTCCTGCGCGTCTTCTGCGTGCGGGGTGCGCGAGCGGATGTAGCAGTGCAGCTCGACCGTGTACGCGGCGCGTTTGAGCCCCGAAACCGCGCCACCGACCGCCTTGCGGGTCTCGTGCTCGTGGGGGATGAACACCACGATCTGGCAGCCGGTGCGCGACGCGGCGGGCAGCCCCTGGAAATAGTCCTGGTGGTTGTCGCGCTTCGCCCAGGCGCGCCGTACGATCCCCACTCCAGGCACCGGCGAGGAGCGGTAGGTGCGGGTGACCGGGTCGTAGGGCCCGCCGAAGTACTGGCAGATACCGTCGAGCGCACTCTGGATGGTCATCGGATCCGGCGTAGCCGCTCGAGCAGCCGCTCGGCCTCGTCGATCAGGCCGGAGCCGTCCTTGCGCGAGTCGTTCTGCCGTGTGCCGCTCGCCTGGCGCGAGTCCGGGTACGCGTCCTCCGCGGCGGTGTCCGGGCGCAGCAGTTGCGCGATCGTGTAGTTGGTCACCGCGAGCCGCGCGTCGTGCTCCATGTTCGTGAAGTCGTGCCCGACCGCGTGCGCGAACACGGCGGGCGCCGCCAACGGGACCGCCGTCACCACCGGGGGCACGGCGACCGCGGGTGGCGCGAACGCCGAGGAGACGGTCACCGTCTCCTCGGCGCCCGGCTCCCAGATCCGGTAGGAGGCGCCCGGCTGGATCCCGGTCGGGTCCGTCACGCTCAAAGACGTGGCGCCCAGGGATGCGGACGCCGCCAGGGTCGTGGCGACATACCCGGCCGTGTACGTCAGCTGCGCGTACACCTGGCAGCCCGCGCCAGGCGTACCGAACTGGAGCGACCCCGACCAGGGGCCGCCCGCGCCGATCGTGATCTCGAGGTTGCGCCCGTCCTCGCTCCACACGCTCGGGTTCGCGATCGTGGTCATCGCCGTGGGCGTGTAGCCGTAGCCGACCGAGGAGACCGCGATCACAGGCCCGTGATCGGGGTGGATCTTCAGGGTGCCGGTCCGGCTGAAGCGGGTGCGCAGGTTCTGGACGTTCTGGTGCGCGAGCAGCGGCTGCTCGAGATAGCCGTCCGCCCACGCCGAGGACATCAGCAGCAGGTTGTTCAACTCGGCTGCCTGGTCGGCGGTCAGGGCGTCGCCGTAGCGCAGGTCGTCCAGGTCCAGGTAGGTGGGGTGGGCGGTGAACGCGGCGACGGACACGAACGGGGTGACGATCAACGGGTCCGCCTCCCGGTGTTCACGGGCGGCGCGTCACGCCGAACGGGGAGCGGGTGGCGGTGCGCGCCGGGTCAGCGGGTGTTCGGTGGGTCGGTGTTTTCGGCGCCGATCCACGCCCCGGCCGGATACACGGCCACGACCCACTCGCCGCGGCCCTCGCGGGCGGTGACGACCAGGTTCCCGGCGTCGTCGACCGACACGTCCTGGCCCGCGTCGTGCACGACTTTCTCGGGGCGCGGGCCGGCGAGCCGAACGGTGACGGGCACTACTGGGCCGACGCGATCAGGGCGGTGACGGTCGGGGCTGTTCCGCCGGTCAGCACGGTGAGGTTCGCGCGCACATACCGTACGGCCTTGCCGGTGGCGGTCTGCACGTCGCCGGTGGTGGAGGTGGACGTCGCGAGCGTCGCCCACGGCCCCGCGGCGGCGAGCGATCCCTCGAGCAGGACCGTCACCCCGGTCGGTGACCCGGTCGTAGAGGTCTGCAAGGTGTGTGCGGAGCGTACGACGCCGAGGTCGGTTACGGTGCCCGGCCCGGTCGATGTCGCGGCCGACAGTGACGCGACGGGACCGGCGCCGCTGGACGTGGGCAGGGTGCCGCCTGCGCCGACGGCGAGCACGTTGCCCTCGCCGTCGGTGATCGCGACGGCGCGCGCGGCCGGGGTGGTCAGGTTGGTTGCGGGCTGGGTGACGCATGCGCCGCCGGTGCCCTGCACGATGGACGCCATCAGGGTGTGGTGTCCGCGACGCGCACCCACTGGCCGTGCGCGCAGCCGATGCTTCCTGCACCGGGGGGCGGTCCGGCGGGGTTGCACTCGCGGCACGGGGCTCCGGGCTCACCGGCGGCCGTCTCCCAGTGGAAGGACGGCCCCGCCGCAGGTTCGGCGGGCGCGTCCCCGGCGGGCTTGTCGTCCGCGGGCTTGGCCCCGCCCTCACCCGCCGACGCCAGCTTCGGCTCCGGGGCACTGTCTGGCGTGGCGGCCGGGTCCGGCTCGGTGTGCGGGGTAGCGGCCGCAGGGTTCTTCGCATCCTTGGGCGCCACCGCGCTGTCCGGCTCGCTCGCGTCCGCTGCGGGCTTCGCCGCGGCGCTCTTGCGCGGGGTGGTGGGCATCAGCTCTCCCTCTCGCACTCGCCGCCGCAGCGCGAGCACTTCTTCACGAACGATCCGAATCCGCACGACCCGCACCGGTAGCCGATCGAGCGGCGGGTGCCGCCCGACAGGGACGCCGGGAACGCGCCCTCGGACCGCAGCGCCTTGACGTGCATCGGGTCCTGCACGTCCATGATCCGGCCCGGGTATCTGGTGACCTGGCCGCTCTGGGCGCCCTTGACCTCCATGCCTGCGACCGTGCTGCTGGGTGCTGCCAGGCGCATGCGGGACTCCTTTCACGACACGGCGCCCGGCCCGGTTGAGCCGGGCGCCGCTCGGTATCAGGGGGCGACTATCCGGCGGAAACGCCCGAGATGCAGCCGTTCCAGCCGGGTGCGTAGCATAGGTGAGTACCGAACCAGTAGCTCGACGACTCGTACGCGAACTGCGTCACGGGCCAGTCGATCCCCATGAAGTCCTGCACGTTGCAGATCGCCCACACGTTGCTGACCTGCGAGTCGGGGATCGGCAGGGTGTCCGAGATGATCGGACACACGCCCTGCGGCAGCCACGGCGAGACTTCCATCTCGACGTGCTTGCCCGTGGTCTCGTTCACGATCGCGACGGCGACCGAGCCGAGCGTGACCCCGGCGACCTGGTCCTGGGTGACCTGCAGGATGTAGTTGTTGGACTCGCCGGTCTTGAGCGTCGCGGACAGCTGCTTGCGGTCGGCGCCGTTGAACATGACCCGGTCGGGGTCGGCCTTGACCGAGTTGTAGAGGCTGGCGAACGCGGTCTGGAACTCGCCGCCGGGGGTCGCGGTGCCGAACGCCGAGTTCAACTTGACGTTGTAGCCGGACGAGGTGCCCATCGTCCAGGCGAGGATCCCGTCGTACCCGGCGGAGTACGCGGAGGTGTCGGCGGTGGGCGGGTTCGCTCCCGCCACCGGGATCGCGCCCTGCAGCACGATGCCGGTACCGCCAGCGCCGCCGCCGTTGACGGACTGGTTCGGGAACCGGCCGTACAGGAAGAACGCGGAGTTCGCCGGCTGGGAGGCTCCCGTCCCGATGTACACCTTGTATCCCAGCGCCGCCGGGACGTCGGTCAGGCGCAGCACCACGTTGTGGCCCGCGGTCGGCGCGATCGTGGCGACGGTGGAGACGACGGACTCGCCGAACGCGCCCGCGTCGGAGGTGACGTACACGTAGATGTTCGTGGTGTACCCGGTCAGGGCGGCCTGCCCGGTGCCGAGGGTGTTGTCCACCAGCGACGTGCCGGTGGGCGCGGCGAGAGCGCCGGCGTACCCGGACGCGGTGCCGCGGCCCATGATCAGCATCCGCTCCTCCATCAGCTTGCTGGCGTACAGCAGGCTGGTGCGCGAGAGCTGGCGGATGTCCTGATACCCCTGGCCAGCATATTGGGCGGACCAGGTGACCTCGTCGGACATCGAGAACTGCGAGTGCGGCAGCACGACGTCGTAACCGGCGTACGCGATCTTCGGGCCGCGCGCGTAGTACAGCGAGTTGCTCGCGCCCGACGGGGCGAAGTTCGTCTGGCTGCTGTCGGCGATACCGGGGTGGATGTTGCCGACGCCGCCGGTGCCGGAGCCGGTGATCCCGGAGATCACCTTGAACCGGTGCGAGGTGCCGAAGCCCTTGATCCGCGGCGTGCGGTTGCTGACCGGCGTCGGACGGGGAGCGAGGAACTTTGCCAGATTTGTTACCGAGCCCCGTCGGCTCGGGCCGCTTCATTTCTGCGCGGCTCTGCATGTCTCCATGCAGCTCGGACTATGCCACCACCTGCTGCTTCCGGTGATCCTTCCACCGGATGTGGACCGGATTGGACTGAGGGTTCTTCCTCATCCAAACCCCGTAGCACTTCTGGGTGCAGAACTTCTTCTCGTAGGTCCGGTTCGTCCGGTGCTCGACGAAGACATTTCCGCAGCCGGTGCAGGTGTGCTCGATCTGAGCACCCTTCCAGCTTGCGTTGTCCTTGCCGCGCCCACTCCGACGGATGTCAGCGATCGGATCCGTGTCGGGTGTCAGTCCAACGGCGTCCGCGACCGACCGGACGCAGGCGTCCGGGTCAGCGTTGATCTGGGTTCCGTTGAACCGGAAGACCTTGTAGCCCACATCGGCGAGTTCGGCGTCGCGCACTGCGTCGAGCGCCTTGCGACGCTCGAGTCGGTGCGACAGTCCGTCGGCCTCGATGATCACGGGAGCCTGAAGAAGCTCGATATCGACGACATAGCGGCCGAGGTGGCATCGCTGTGTCGTGAACGAGAGTCCTGCACGTTTGAGTGCTCCATGGAGCAGCTTTTCCAGCGGAGAGTCCGCCGACGAGCCTCGCAGCTCATCGAATCGCTTAAGCGGACTCACTCGGTGCGCTTCCTTGAACTCCGGAGTGTTGCATGCGGCCCTGTGTGCAGCCTTGCGCTCGTCACTCCACACCCACGTTCGCCCAGTCATGGGCTTGCGGGCGATACCAAGGCGCTTCATCGCGTTCTCTACCGGCTTGCGTGAGCAGCCGTACAGTTCCGCGACAGCGCGTTGCGGCCCGAGTCGGTCGTAATCCGCCTGGAGGTTGCTCCAGTCCAACAGGTGCCCCGCATCTAGTCTCTACGGACTCGCCCCTACGAACGGGGATTGCCTCGGCGTTTTCCACATGACCTGGACGCTCTAAGTATATTGCGCCCAGCGAAGGACTTTCACCGATACAGCGGGGTTCTCAACTGCGCATCACTGCGCAGCGGCCCTACGAAAACGAAGGCGCCTCGAGGTCGAACGCGACGAGGCCAGTTCCAACGGGGGACGTGAGGTTGATGTCCTTGACCAGGTCCGGCTGCTGCCCCTTGAGGGCGTCCAGCGCCGCGGCCACCGACGCGACGGCGTCCGGGGACATCGACTTGACCAGGTCCGGCGAGCCGAGCGCCTTCTGCAGGTACTCGATCGCGTTGGTCGGGCGCGGGCTGAAGTCGATCGGGTGGCCGGCCTTGAAGCTGGTGACGATCTCCTCGCGGGTCAGTTCCCGCTCGGGAACGCACTGGATCGACTTGACCAGTTCGTCGAAGCGGATGGAGACCTCGGCCTTGGACAGCTTCGCGGACTCCGGGGACTCACCGAACATGAGCTCGACGTTCGTGGGCAGAGCCATGGGCCCTGCTCCTTCCATGCGAAAGGCCCCGCACTGGCGGGGCCGGGTGGTCGGGGGGGGCTATGCGGCGGCCTTCGCGAGCAAGGCGCGGGCACGGTCGCGGTAGCCCTGGGCGAGGTCCCGGTTCGCCGAGAACATCTCGGCCTTAGCCAGGAGTTCGTTCGCCTGGGCGTGCAGCGTGTCGGCGTCGCTCTTGGTCGCTGCGCCCTGCTGGGCGGCGGTGCGAGTCAGGGCGGGCCCGCCGGGCTGCGGCAGGTCCTTGACGGCCTCGAATGCGCTGGCCTTCGCGAGGTCCACCGTGAGCGCCGTGAGGCGCTCCTCGTCGGCGGCCCTTGCCTCTGCCACGGCGCTCTTCACGAGGTCTTCGAGTTCTGCCTTGGTCATGCCCTGCGGCTCGGTGGCCGCAGGAGTCTCGGGTGTGTCGTTCTTCGTAAGGGCTGCGGCGACGGCGGCCTTGACGAGGTCGGCAGCCTCGGCCTTGGTGAGCAGCTGCTCGACCTCGGGCGCGTGGGCAGCGTCGGGCGCGTCTGCCTTCGCGGCGGTCTTGGCCGCTGCCTTCTTCTTTGCCGCAGACTTCTCGTCGTCGCCCTCGGTGTCATCCTCTGCGTCGGCGCCGTCGGCGCCGTCGGCGCCTTCCCCGTCGGCCGCGTCGGCAGCGCCCTTCTTCTTGAACGGCGGCGCGAGGTTCGGGTTCTTCTTCCCGTCCGCCTTGAGCAGGTCCTCGCCGTCCGCCGGGGCGTCGGAGAGCATCATCACCGCGTCGTCCACGCCGGACTGCTCGCTGCGCTCGTTAGCCTGGAACCACTTCAGTGCCCTTACGGCATCGAGCAGCAGCGCGATATCGCAGGCCTCGTTCAGGTTGCCCATCGCGAGCGACTCGGCCTCGGACACGATCAGCTTCGCGATCGCGGCGATGGCGTCCTGCGCGCCCTGGATGTCGTCAGTCTCGTCCACGCCGCCGGCCGCTCCGCCGCCGTCGTCGGCCTTGGCGAGGTCCGGGACGAGCGCACGCACGTCACGCAGCACCGCCTCGGCCTTCTCGATCGCCTCCGGGTCGGCGTCAGCCTTCGCCGCGTCGTCCTTGAGCGAGCCGTCGGCATTCCAGTTCTCGGGCACCATGCCCTCCAATCCGAGGGCCTGGGCCCGCTTGCGGATGTGCTTTCTCACGTCGTCGTGGTCGGCGTTGCCGCGACCCACGGCCTTGATTGCGCGGCGCAGATCGGCCTTCGTCTTGATCACATAGGAGGGGTCGCCCTTCGCGTTCGGCATCGCCTGACCCGCCGCCAGCGCCTGCCGCTTCTCCTCGGCCGTGTACGCCTTGTCGAGCGACTCGTAGGTCTGCGCCTTGTAGGCGTCCGCCGCCTCACGTACCGCGCCTACCAGTGCCTCGTCGCTCACGAGACGCCCGGACACAGTCACGTTGACCACCACGGGCGCCGCGGGGGAGTCCGTCTTGGCGGTCTCAGCGTCCTGCTCGGCTACGGCCTGAACCGAGGCCCCGGCCCCGGCGAGGTCGGCAAGCGCCTGCTTTACGGGGGAGGCGAGGCGGTCGAAGAGTTCGGGCGGCAGTCCGTAGGTCGGGGACGCGACGCGCTCGAGCGTGGGCTCCTCGACGATCTGGAGTTCCCCGGCGCCATCGGACTTCGCGAGCGGCAAGCGCCAGTGATCTGAAATCGTCGCCGTGGGCAAGCACGGGCTATCTACGAGGCTTGATTCACATATCCTGCCAGCGACGACGGTCCCGCCTGGCGCGTCGGCCTTGGTGTAGTCGAGGCGGTGGCCGCGCACGCCGATGGAGAAGCCGTTGAGGACACCCTCTTCGACCTTCTCGACAGCCTCGCGGTCGACGACCTTCGCGCCGATGTACCAGCCGTCGTCCTTCTCCTCGAGTTCGATGGCCTTGCCGACGGCGCGTCGATGATCATGGCCCTCGCGGATGTTACCGGCGCGGGTGAACCACTCGGGGACGGCAGTCCTGAGCCAATCCGCTGACATGCGCTGCTGGTCATGGTCGAGATCCGTGCCGGTCAGCTTCCCGTACACGTACAGGTGGCCCGTCGTCGGGTCCTTCTCGCGCTTCGTGATCGGCGCGTAGAGCTCCAGCACCGCAGGCAGCGCCATGTCGCCTCCTCCGGGCATGCGAAAGGGCCGCACCGACCGGTGCGGCCCTTCGTGAGTTGGTGTGGCGGATCAGCCGTCCGTCGCGCCGACGCCGGCGCGGTCCGCCGGGGCGATCTCCGCGAGCGAAACGGTCACCGGCATGGGCGCGCACCGGCACCGAGTATGTCCAGGTGGTGATAAATCGCCGCTCTGGAAAGCCGCTCCGAGCGGCACGGCGCCCTCGGCCTCGTTCGGTTCGCAGACGCTCGAACACACGCGATCATCATCAGCCGAGGCCCAGTAGGTGGCCTCAATGCCGTTGGCCCGGTACGTGTCCATCGACGCGGCGCTCGTTGCTCGCGCCAGTTCCGTGATCGCGACCGCTTCGGCCCACGCGGGGTCATCGAGGATGCCGCGCAGTACCCCGGCCAGGGTGGCGGCCGAGTCTCCGCGCGCCAGGGCGTCGGACAGCGCCTTGGCCAGCTTGTCCAGGCGGTTGCTGGCGATCGACTTGATCGTGATCCCGGCCCGGTCGAGCAACAGCGCTAGTCCGTTGCGGCCGTTCTCGTCCAGGACCAGCCGGGCGGCGTCCACGTCTCCCGGGACCCACCGCGACCAGTCCACGCGCGCGCTGCCGGTCAGGACGGCGGTCGCGGACAGGTCCCCGATGACGTAGCCCTCGGTCCACAGCCCCACGATCAGGCCAGCGAGTACCACGGTCAGGTCCACACCACGTTCGGCGAGCCAGGAAGCGGGGTCCTGGGTGTAAGTGTCGGGGCCGGGCGGGTCGTCGGTGAAGTCGTTGGGCAGGTCGGGTTCGTCGGCCTTTCCGAGCATGGCGATGCGGTGCGCGATCCACGCCTCGGCAAGTGCTCGGGCATTCAGGGCGCCGCGCATGGCTGTGCGGATGCGCGGCTTCCAGGCGGCGGCGGTCTGCTTGTCTCGGTCCCAGCCCGGCCAGTGCGGCCGGTCCGGGTCACCGGCTTTTGGGACTTTGCCGACACCGCCCGCGGGCGCGAACACGATGCGCGGGTCGGCGAACATGTCGTCGGGCGCGTCGGCTTTGGTCAGGATCCGGGCGTGGAAGGCGCGGCCGGGCTTGGGGTTGCGGCGCGCCCAGTTGCGATAGGCGGCGATCTCCGCCTTGACGGACTGCGTGGTGGCTGGCGTCGGCGCGCCCTCGGACGCGTCCGACTCTTCGCCGTCACCGTCGTCGCCCTGGTCGTCCTCGAACTGGTCGGGCACGCCGTCCGCGTTGTCGTCCTTGTTCGGGGGCGACTCCAGGGGCGTAACCGTCTCCCCTGCGGGCGCCAGCTTCGACGCGCCCTCCAGGAAGATCACGCCGCGGCTGGTCACCACGATCGGCATGTCCGCCTCGGGGAACGCATACCTCGGCAACCCGAGCCGGTCGCGGTCCTCGTTGTACGTCATCCGCGCGCTCTTCACGCGGGTGTCGGCAACCGCGTCGGCCGCCGCTTCGTCCTCGTCCTCGAGTCCGAGGATCTTGAATTCGAGTTCGCCGGGCATCCCCAGGTGCCGCCGGGAGATCCCGGTGACCAGTCCCTGGATCCACCGGTACGTCGGCATGGTGGCGTTGCGGTCCTTGATGTCCGCCTGACCCTCGTGGTACCCGCTGGAGCCTAGACCGCCGGTCTCGGTGAAGTTGAGCTCCGCGATGGTCGTGGCGAAGTGCGCGGCGAGCTGCTTGAGCAGGAACAGGTCGTACTCGGGCTTGTAGCGCTCGGCGACGTCCGCGTGGGATTCGAGCTCGAACCCGGGCGGCAGGATCCGCATCCGGTGCCGCTCGAGCGTCTGCCCGGACCAGGCGTCGTTCAGGGCGGTCTCGTACTCCAGGACCTGCTGCGGCGTCCATGAACTGGTGGCGTTGTTGCGCAGCAGCCCGGCGGGCACGGTGCCGTCGGTGAACTCGGCGCGGATCCAGGCGCGCCGGCGCAGCCACACGTCGAGGTCCTCGAGGCACTGCTCGACCGCGCTGAAGCCGTAGAGGGTCTCGGTGCGCACGTTGCGCCGCTTGTAGATCAGGGTGTCGGGCGCGTAGCCGTTGATGACCTTGCCCTGGTCGTCCACGTCTGCGACGTACTCGCCGCGCGGAAAGCCCCACAGGATCTGCTGGTACGCCGGGTTGGGCGGCAGGGGCTTGCCGCCGCGGTAGTCCCGCAGCACCTTAATGGTGTTGCCGCACCAGGCCGGCTTGCCGTTGCGCCGCACGTACAACACCTCGTTCGGCACCGACACGCAGAACACGTCGCCGTCATACGGCACCCCCTCGACACGCCACGTGCGAGCTTGCGTGTTCGACAGTCGGACCGAATACTTTGGCCGCATGTTCCCCGAGTGGATAACACGTCCATCACGCATCACCGAGTCCGCGGTGGCCACGCTACGACTCACGTTGGCGCACTTGCCGATCTTCTGCGCGATCTCCTGTAGATCGTCAGCCATGCGGGGGCTGCACGTCGTGATGGTCTGACGATTCCCGTCGTAGCAGCCATCCCCCAGCATGTAGAAACGCCAGAAGATCTCAAGCTGGCGCGCAGACATGTTCTTGACGATGTCCGGGACATGCTTCTCGTGCGCTTTCCCGAACTGCGCAAGGTAGGAGTGGAGGCACTTCCGGCTGATGACGAACGACTTGCCGGTATGGCATACCTCGCGGCCGAAGATCCGCATGAGCAGGTCGCGGAACGGGCCGTATCCCTTCGACGCGGGGTCTTGCGTGATGCAGACGGCGTCCTTCTTCGCGCCGGTAACGCAGCCCTCGGAGAGGTACGCCCCCATGAAGGCCGCGAAGTCGTCGCCGCTGCACTCGAACGGCAGCGACGTGGTACGTCCAGAGGCGGCCAGTTTGAACTCGGCCAGGTCGGCGCCGATCCAGTGCGATGTCATCGGGATCTTCGACGCTTGGCCATTGCCGAATTCAGCCAACTCGGCTGCCGTGACAATTGCCTCGCCGCGATCCTGCCAGCGGGAGCCGCCCAGCGCGCGGGGCTTGGCGGTCACGAGCATCCGATGATTGCCCGTGACGAGGACATCCAGGGACTTCGACGTGAAGTGGTAGAGGTCGCCCTTGTGCGGGGCGCGGTGGAAGTACGTGGCCTGCTGCCACTCGAAGTCGTGCGTCTTGGGGTTGCGCGTCGCGAAGTCATCGTCGACGCGGGTGTCCGCGAAGCGGAGCCAGCCGCGTCGCGTCAAGACTTCAGTGTCGTCGGAGTAGCAGGACCCGTCCAATATCTCTAAAGCGTACAGGTCGCCGCCGTACGTGCGCCTGGGATAGATCGCTAGGGCGTCCAACACGAGGTGCTCTTCGAGGAGTTTTCCGATCCAGTCGGTCCAGTCCTCGTCCTGGCCGGGGTCGGGCTTCTCCCAGAACGCGGAGCAGCGGGCGATCTCGGGTCCGAGGCGCCTGCGCAGGTCCGCCTCGACGTCGGCACGCGCCGAGGAGGGACTGTCGGCCTGCGCTTTCGCAACGGCCGACTTGGTGATGGTGATCGCCCATTCGAGGGTGGAGATCTCGTCCTTGCGGATCTGGATACAGCGCCGCGGGATCCCGCCGGCCGCGGCGGCGTCGCGCAGCACCTTCCACGGCACGAGCCGGTCGGTGACGCCGGGCAGGTTCGTGGAGACGGGGTATTCGCCGAAGCGGGGTTCGGGCCGGCCGGAGTCGCGCCGTACGGGGTCGATCGCGGCGGGGATCAGGGCGAGGCCGGGTCCGAACGCGACCTGCGGGTCCAGGCGTGGCAGCGGGTTGAAGCCGCCGCTGGTGGCCGGGGCGGTGTTCACGGCGGCGAGCAGCGCGGCGACCTGCGTTCCGGTGTAGGTGGTCGCTCCGGGTCCGACACCAGGCACCATAGCCTTGGTCATTTCGGCTTCGGTGCTGCGGCGCACCTGGTAGTGCTGGTTGCCGCCCTTGCGGTTGCGGTTGCGGCGACTCACCGGGGATCCGACCCCCTCGGCGCGGTCGGGGTGGCATCCTCAGTGCATGCGGATCACACTGCAACAGCAGGCGGAGCCGGGCTGCGTCTTCGCCGGGGATGCCCTGGACGCGAACATCGGCCGGACGGCCCCGGTCAATCTGGGCGCCCACCGGGCCGAGGGCGTCATCGTCGCGGCGCGCGTAGTCGACAACGGCGAAGCGATGGAGGTGACGGTCGAGGTGGCCGAGGATGAACAGGTGCGGCACCTGGAGTCCGCGCTCAAACCGCCGCTGGGCCGCTACTCGATCGGCGCGACGCCACCAGTCTGATCGCCACGCAGACTCGTCGGCCTTTGCGCGAGCCGCTCAAGTTGCTCCGGCGTCGGACTGTGCGGCAGGCCGCCAACCGGGTATTGCGCCGAGCGCGGCCCGGGCCGGGCGGCGGCTTTCAGCGGGCGCACGAGGTATTCGTACCGGAACTCGACGATCGGCAGCGGGTGCAGGGTGGCCGCGCCGATGAGCCCGGCTTCGGTGAGCAGCCGGGCCGCGATGGCGCAGGCGGCGGCGGTGACCTCGCCTGTGCTCATGCCTGCGGTGTGCTCGTCCCAGCGCAGGCTGAACCTGATGTGCCGAGCAGCCCAGTCGTCCACCCCGGGAGGACTCCACGGGGTCACGGTGACGTCCGGGTGTGCGTCGGGCAGCGAATCGACCGGGATGAGCGTGATGTCGCCCGGTCCGGGGCCGTACACGGTAACCCTCTGTCGCCGAGTAGGTTCGGTCATCGTGTCACGACCTCGATCGGGATCAGCGGGCGCGAACCCTCGGGACGGTCTGCGGGTGGCAGGTCCCCGAGGTACGAGCACTGCGGGTCGAGGTTCGCGGCCCGCTCGGCGCTGGGCGCCTGTCCGTACCAGGGGAAGTTCGCGCAGATCGGGGGCTTGGAGTCTTGGGCGGCGCACAGCCGGGTATGGCGGTCGAACAGGTCGCAGTCGTAGTCGTTCGCGTCCCCGCCGCGGCGGCGCCAGTGCTTCGCGGCGAAGTCGGCGTTGCGGCGGGTGGAACCGTCCGGGGCGAACATGCCCACGGCGCGGGCACGTGACTCGGCGCTGTCGTCGTTCCAGCCGTTGGCGCGCCAGTACGCCCAGCCCTCGTCGGTAGAGGGGTCCGGGACACCCGCAAGGCGCTGCGTGGTCCACATTGCGAGGGTGTCGGCCGCCCACTGCGAGAGCGTCACCGGATCGCAGCAGCAGCCGCACCTGGCGCAGCCGAGCGTCGAAGCGAAGTCGGTCATGTAGTGATAATGCCGAGCTGGATCCTCGGCGGGAACGCCGCGTAGATCATCGAACACATTCCGCAGTACCCGGGTACGGGCTGCTTGCGCACACAGCCGGGACAGAAGTACTCGGGGACGTCGAACTCGAACGTGTAACCTGCGAGCGCCGCCGCGAGGGACTGCGTCTCGGGCCACGCGAGCCGCTCCGGATCAACCGCGCAACCGGCCTGTGGCGTGTCGAACTCGGGGTCGCCCATCAGGCGATCGGGACTCCGTTGAGCAGCCCGCTGGCGCACACGGCCTCGTGGGCGTCGCGGGTGCGCAGGTCCCGGGCCAGGGCGTGGGAGTCGTTCGAGGTCCAGTGCGCGCCACAGAACTGGTGACCGCCAGCGCGGCACAGCAGCACCCGGAACAGTCCGTTCGTCGCACCGAAACTGCCGCCGAGCCGTCGCGGCCACAACACCCCGGACCACCACCTCACGCCGCTGCGGTGAGCCCGCGCAGCCACTCCATCGCCTGGTCCGCTGACCCGTGACCCCCGAGGAGCCGGGACACCGCCTGCGACATCGTATCGACCTGATCGTCGTGTACCGCATTCGGGAAACCCGCGTGCTCCTCGATGAACGCCGCCACCCACGGCGCCGACGACGGGTCCGGCAGATGCACGTTGTGCGCCTCGACGAACGGCGCGACGGCCGAGGCGCGCGCGTACTTGGAGTCCTTCGGCGTCACCGCGATCAGGCCGGGAACCCGCGAACGCAGTTGTGCGATCACGGCCGGTCCGTTCGCTTTGTCCTCGACGAGTTTCCCGTTGGCCTGTGGCCACTTCGCCGTCAGCGCCTCGAACGCCTTGCACGTAGCGGGGAAGTCGAGGCGGTCGCGCACCTGGTCCAGCAGGTACACGTCTGCGCCGCGCCGCCCCCACACCTGCCCGACGACATAATCCGAAACCTTTGTGTCCTTGAACGCCATATCCCAGGACTGGACGAGTTCGTCCATGCTGTCCGCGCGCCATGCGCCGTCGCTGCCGCAGCGGGCCAGCGCAGGACTGTAGTACTGCCAGTCGCCCCGTTTGAACAGCGTGCCCTCGGCCGGCGCGGGCCGTCCCTGGTAGAGGGCGTTCCAGACGCGCGCGCCGACCGCCGTCTTGATCTGCTCCCACTGCTCGCGGGTTCGCTTGCGTGCCGAAGGAAGGAACTCGCCGACCGGTCGTCCGAGCGGATCGTGCTGCCCCTTGTTCGGGTCGTGGTCCGCTTGAGCCGGGATGTTGATGACTCGCCAGCGGTGGCCGTCCGCGGCGGCGAGCATGCGCCCGGCCAGGTCGTCCTCGTGCCAGCGGGTAAGGATCAGGATGACCGGCGCCCCGGGCGCGAGGCGCGTGTTCCCGACCGCGAGCCAGAACTTCCAGACCCGCTCGCGCCAGGTCGCCGACTGGGCCTGCGCCTCGTCCTTGATCGGGTCGTCGATATAGAGGATGTCGGCGGGGCGCCCGGTCAACCCCGCGGTGATGCCGACGCTGCGCACACCGCCGCGGCGCCCGGCGATACGCCACCTGCGGGCCGCGCCGTTGTCCGGGGCGATACGCAGACCGAGGTCGAGTTCGTCGTCTTCGCCGCTATTGGAGGTGATGTGGTTGCGGATGTTGCGGCCGAACTCGTCCGCGAGGTCCTGTCCATAGGAGACGATCGCGATGCGCAGGTCCGGGTTGCGGGTGAGCATCCACAGCGGGCCCACCGTGGTGACGCGGGTCGATTTGCCTTCCTGCGGCGGCATGCTGATGATCAGTCGGTCGCAGCGACCTTCCGCCACGTCCACCAGTGCGGCGTCGATCAGGTCGAGTGCCCGGGTCTGGACCGTGCTCGGGTCGATCGCACGGGCGAGGATCCCCGGGGTGACCCACGGCTGAACCTCGCTGCGGTCGCACTCTTCGTCGATGTGCTCCGCTGTGCGCTCAAGCAGGTCCATCCCGGCCACCTGCTTAGGGGCTAGGCGACCGAGCGAAGTCGTCGCGCGACCGCGCGCTTCGCGGCGACGGCGTCCTCACCGTCCAGCCCGACATCCCGGATCGCTTCAGCGACAGCCTTGGAGATCAGCTCGACCTTGTCCTGCTCGATGCGTGTCAGCCGTTCGTCGATCCGCAGCCGCGCGTACGACGACAGGACGGTGTTCGCCCGGTCCATCGCCCGCTCGTAGAGTTGCACGACGGCCTGGATCTGGACGCCTGCGTACTCGGATTCGTAGCCGACGACCTGCAGGTCGTCGAGCAACTTGTCCATCAGGTCCAGCCACGCCATGACGCGCCCGGCGAACGCGGCGTAGGCGGCCAGCGGATTCTCTACCGGGGCGGACTCGGGAGCGACCTTGCCGAAGAGTTCGCGCGCTTCACGATCAACCAATTCGACCAACTCGGCGTGCCCGGCTTTCGCCCCGGCCGGCGCGCAGCCGCCGTGAAGCTTGCATCGGCCGGCGCCCGCGTGGTCGGTGCCCCAGCCGGCGGGTCGCGTGCACAGTCCTTCGCCCTGCTTCTTCTTGCCGCCGCAGTGCCGACTGTCATGGATGGGGGGGCGGTTGCCGCCTGTCATGGATGGCACCGAAGTTCGACGGCCTTGTGGTCGTGGCCGTCATCGGGCGGTGGGGACATCAGGGACTCGCCGGCGCGCGGTTGTCGCTCGTGCAGACGCAGGCGCTGTAGCCGCCGCAGTCCGCTTGGTGGAGGTGATCGCAGGTGTCGGGCTTCGGCTGCGCGGCGATGCGCGCCGGATGCTCGACCGGGCGCTGCGTCCCGTCGGGTTTCACGCACGGATCGCCCACGGCGGCGGCGCAGTCGGGGCACGGCACCGGCTGCGGTTCGGTGTGGGTGCATGTCGACACCAAGGCGTGGTCGCCGCACCCGTGGACGGTGACGCGCACCACGCCGCTTCGGTCCTGTACGTAGCTGGGGTTCCCGGACGCGATGATCGACGCTTCGAGCGCGGACCAGTGCGCCGCGGCCTCGACGTCGGTCGCGTAGCGCTCCCAGTGCATTTCCGCCGGGGCGCCGCAAATGTGGCAGTCGGGCACGGCACGCCCCCTTACGCGGTGCGGGTGAGCACGATGCGCTCGACCTGTCCGATGAAACCGGTCGCGGACGCGTTCTGCGTGAGCATCGCGAGGGTGACGGTGTGCTGACCGGCGCCTATCGTGAGCCCGGTCAGGGCGCTGCGGGTGGGGGTGAGGCTTGCCGCGTATCCGTCGATCGTGCCGGCCGTGACGCCGTCGATCTTCACGGTGTAGATGCCGCGCGACTGGAACCGCGGGTGGAAAAGCTCGAACGTGTAGGTGCCCACGTCACAGGCGAAATCGAGACTGATCGTGTCGCCCTGGGTGCCATCACTTTGGTTGACCCACCCGTAGAACGCGGGATCCGCGATGTACGTGGGCGTCCACGCCCCGACGGGCGCGACCACGGTCGACGGCTGGCCGTTGGCCTGGATGGCGACCTGCCGGGAGAACGTGCTGGCGCCGGCTGCGGCGAAGGTGACGTCGACTCGGTTGCTCGCGGGATTGTCGGCGGCGGTGACGGTCGCGTTGGCGCCCGCGATCAGGTTTACCTCGGACCGGACGCCCTTGACGGTGCCGCCGACCGCGACCTGCACTGGGGCGGACGGGGTCGGCGGGACACCCGCGAGAACCTGGCTGAGGTTGTACGGGCCGCCGCTGGCCGGGACGATGATGCTCGCGATCGTCTGGCCTGCGGTGACCTGGTAGAACGTGCCCGCCGTGTTCGGGGTCAGATCCAGGGACCAGTTGCCGCCGTTGTCGCTGCGGATCGTCGTCGGCGTGCCGGTCGCGGCGCCGGGGTTGAGCGGGCTGCCGCTCATCGGCGTGATGCCGACGCTGGTGTATTTGAGGGGCGCGCCGCCCGAGTCGGTGGCTGTGCCCTGGATGACGGTCATCGCGCGGACCTCCTGTCTGTCGCGTGCAGGGGCCAGCGCGGGCGGCGCGCGGGTTCGCCTACCGGTCTTGCGCCAGGGCGAGCCGCGCGAGGTCCGCGGGGACGACGTAGCCGGACCAGCGGTGGTCGTCGAAGATCTGCCAGCCGCCGAGCTGCGCGGCCTTGTCGGCGAGGCGGCTGCAGATCGCGTGGCCGGTGGCGTCGATGTAGTCGCGCAGCCCGGGGATCGGCAGGTGGAAGCGGTGCGCGGCGAGGGCGAAATATTCGAGCGCCGAGTAGGGGGTGTCTTTGAGGTGCCGGGCTGCGGCGGTGACGCTGTCGCGGTGTTGCGCGGGGCAGCGCAGCCACAGGACGGGGCGGTCGTCGTATTCGGTGAGGCTGGCGATGCGGGCTCCGCCGGGTTCGGCTTCGAGGAGTTCGCCGTCGCCGAGGTAGACGAAGCAGTGTTCCCAGGGCTGGAATCCGTCGCCGAGCAGGTACTGGCCCAGGGAGATGAGGCGGCCGGCGTCGCCGTGGATGGTAGTGATGCCGATGTCGCCCGGTTCGGGGGCGGCGGCGCCGGTCGCGGTCACTGCGGGGGTCGGCGGGTCCACGTGGTCGTTCCGATGCCGCACAGGTGCAGCGCGACGCAGACGAGGCCTGCGAGGATGAGGCTGGTCGGGGAGAACCAGGCGTTGGTGTGGTCGCCGGATCCTGAGAGGACGAAACCGATCCCGAAGAGGATCGCGGCGATGATGGCGAGCATGCTCAGCCGGCGGGCGCGGGGGCGGGCTGGTCGGTGACCGGTCCGGCGGTCAGGCCCAGCGAGGTGGCCGGGCCGCTGACGACGTCGAACACGAACGGCGCCGAGTTGCCGGACGCGTCGGTCGCGGTGAGGGTGACGCCGGTCGCGGGGATAGCGCCGAGCAGGGTGACCGAGAGGGTGTCGGCGGACACCTCGAGCGGCTTGACGGCGGTGGTGTTGTCGACGGTCCACTCGACGGTGTCGCTGGTGGGCTGACCGGCGGCGTCCTTGGGGGTGGCGGTGATGACGACCTGCTGGCTGTCGCCGAGTTCGAGCGCCATGTCTTCTCCTGTGGTGGTGGGGGCGACCGCGCCGGTGCGCTGGTCGGTGATGGGTCCTGCGGTCAGGTCGAGTGAGAGCGGCGCGATGAGCCAGGCGTAGATCTCTTCGGCGGCGTCGAGGATCTCCTCGGTGCGCTGGTCGAGGCCTGCGCGGCGGGGGCCCATTTCGTTTGCGTCGATGCGGGCGGCGAGGTCTGCGGCGGCTTCACGCAGGCGCATCCGGTCGCTCATGTCGCCTCCGGTTCGTTGTGGTCCAGTGCCGAGCGTGGTCAGTTCGCTCCGGCGCAGAGGCGTTCGTCGGGTTCGAGCGGCCGGGCCGGCAGCACGAACGTGCAGGCGCCGAGTTGCGCGATGCGTTCACCGGCGGGCCACCAGGGCGGGCCGTCGTTCTCTTGGCCTTCGGGTACGGCGACGCGGCCCTCGTACCAGGGCGTGTTGTCTTGCAGGGTGTGGCCGCAGGCGGCGCAGGTTTGGACGGGTCCGACGGGTGGGGCGGCGGTGTGCACGGTCCACGGCTCGTCGTCGGGGTCCTGGATCGCGGCGCGCGTCACGTCTCCGCGATCCGCATCTCGGCGACCGCGTACCGGAACAGCGCGGTGCGGAAGCTCTGGCCGTCTTGCGTGGGGACGGCTTTGCCGCGTCCGATCGGCTTGCCGTCGGCGTCGACCAGTCGCTCCAGGGTTGCGGTCGTGACTCCGCGCGGGTCGACGTTGACGCGCAGGTTGAGCACGTCGGCGGTCCACTGCTCGCCGGTGTCGGCGTCCGCGACCACGACACCGAAGCCGGGAACGGCCAGTCCCGCCGGGCGGGGCCAGGTGATGACGACGCGTCCGGCGAGTTCGTCGGCGCGCGGGACCTCGCGTTGGCCGGGGCAGTCCCGGTCGACGATGACGGGGGTGACGCTCACGCTGATCGGGTCGAGCGGGCGGCAGACGCAGTCCGGGCCGTGCTGGGTGCCGACGACGGCTTGGACTTCGCGCGCCATCAGGCGGTGGCGGGTGTCGCGGCGAGGAACGCAGCCCACGCCTCGGGTGCGGCATGCCAGCGGCAACGGTCGGACCCGGGGATCGCGTGGCCGGTGCAGCCGGGTCCGTCGTTGGCCGGTTCGTCGCAGGGCCGGTGCGGTGCGGCGTCAAGCAGTCGCAGCGACTTCTTGGCGTTGACGCACCCCTGCCCGGAGGTGGGGATCGTGCCGGGCTTGCGGGGTCGCGCGGCCTTGGTGTCGGCGCGGCGTCGGCGGGTGCGGCGGGACTCTTCGCGCAGGGTGCGGGCGAACATCCCGGGCATGGCGCTGCGGGCCGGTTCGGGCTGCTCGACGACGGCGTGCGGCTGGATCATCGCCATCTTCGCGCGCAGCAGGAGCGTGTTCGGGCTCGCCATCAGGCGTTCGCCTCCGGCTTCTCGTTGCGGGCGATCGCGGCGTTGGCCCACATGACGACCTGTTCGAGGTTCGTCAGGGCGAGCGAGCGTTCCCGTGACGGCGGGCACAGTCGATCGAGCAGGCAGGCGAGGTCGAGCCCGGCGGCGCGGATCTGCTCGTAGCGCTGGGGCTGGTCGCCGGTCGGCGGATGATAGGTGAACCGGTTCGCCAGGTCGTCGCCGGTCGGCAACGGCACTGCCGCGACCGGATCTGCAGATCCGGAGTCCTTGAGTTCGTTGGGTGACACGGCGCCGGATGGGCTGGTCCCGCTCAACTCAGGCGCCCTTGCCGGTCTCGGCGACGGCGGTCTCGACGTCGCTCACGGCTTCTGCGCCGAGCTTCGCGGCGTCCGCGCCGGCTTCGTGCTCGGCCGGGACGACACCCTGCGTCTCAGCAGTCGCTACGAGCTGGGCCGCATCGGCCTCGGCTTCGTGCTCAAGCACGGGCGCGTCGCCGCGCAGCTCCTCGTACACGTTCTTCGCTTGTCCGGCGAGGTGGTGGCCTTCGGCGTCGAGTGCCGCCCACAGGGCGCGGGCCTTGTCGAGGGCTGCCTCGTATGCGGCCTTCATCGCGGCCATCAGGTCTCCAGGGGTCTTGGTTTCGTGTCGCCGACCCGGCGGACGAGGACTTCGAGGTCGCGTCCGTCCCAGTCGCCGGCGAGCAGGAGGGTGGCGCCGTTGTCGACGACCCGGTGGATGCGTACCTGGATCTCGTCGAGGTGCGGGTCGTTGGATCTAACGGCGAGCAGGTCGCCCGCTCGTGGCGGTCGGTAGGCCATGGGGTCTCCGGCCGGGCGGGTTACCGGGCGAGCGTGTGCAGGATGTGCAGCAGGAGCGTCGAGAAGATCGAGAGTGCGTATTCGAGCGCTCCCAGCAGGATCAGGTTCAGGATGGCGAGGACCACCAGGGCGGCCAGCAGGAGGCGTTGCACGGTGGCGGCCGATCGTGCGCGGGCGGATCGGGTCAGGCCGGGCTGAGGATTCCGTCGCGCAGCCACCAGTGCCCGTCGCATTTGCCGCGGCGCCACGTCGGGCAGCCCAGTGACGGGGTGAGCGTCGGGCGTTCACGCGGGCCGGTCATGACCCAGCGCGGCGCATCCCACCCGGAGACCGGTTCGGTTCCGAGGGTGCCGCCCGCGCAGCCACCGCAGCCGGGGCAGATCCAGTCGAACTGGCCGCCCTGGATGTGAAGCAGTGTTTCGCCGGTGGCTGCGATGTGCCGAACGCGGGCGTCGTGGGGGTTTTCGCCCTCGGTGTGCTCGATCTGTTGGAGCCAGGCGATGCGGTCGACGTCCTCGGTGGTGACGTGCACCCGGTAGGAGCGCACGCTCATGACCCAAGCCGGGTGCCGTCGCCGTCCCACACGAACTCGGACACAGGGCGGTGCATGCGACAGGCGACGCAGTACGTTGCCCCATAGAAGCCGGGCTGCCGGGCGTACGTCTCGGCTAGCGCCTGCGACATGGTGGTGAGCGCGCCGCACGGCGGGGTCGCGCCGGTGTGCAGGTAGGAGCGGCGCACGGGGCGCACGAACCCCTTGGCGCGTTCGGCTTCGGACAGCACCAGGTACGCCTCGGCCTGCGGGGTGGGTTCGTCGTCGGCGCCGTGAGTGAGGCGCGGGTCGTCGGGGTCGGTCACCAGGTCGGCCACGGTCACTCCCTCACGGCAGCCAGGTACGAGGGTTTCCCGCGCGAGCTTTTGGAGGCGCGCGGGAAGTTGGGGTCCGGCCGCCGGTCCGCGGGGTCCCCGCCTCGACCCGGAGAAGCACGGACCGGCGGCCGGAGAACTTCGGTTACTCGTCGCCGGTCAGCGCTGTGGCCGCCACACTTCAGCCAGCAGGACCAGGATGCTGAACGCGCGCTTGGTCTCCACGTTGCCGTCGAAGAACCGGCCGTGGGCCAACGTGATCGCGTCGGGGTCGGCGCCTGCGCGGCGTGCGAGGGTGGACAGGTCGGCGAACGCGTCGATCATGCTGCGGCGGCCGTTGTTGAACCGGTCGCGGATCTCGTCCATACCCTCTATGGACGTCGCACCGCGCGGGACTGTCCGGTGCGGACTTGTTGACAGTCGGCGCCGTTACGGAAAAGCCGAAAGCCCCGCACGGTGGCGGGGCTTCGGTGGGCGCGTCGCGAGATCCGGCCGGAATCTCAAGCGGCGATGGACGGATTCTGCCCGTCCGCGGTGATCGGTTTTGCGCCAGCCTTCGCGCGCAGCTTGTTGATGTACTTGATCAGGTCCGGGCCGGGCGAGAACCACTCGCCGTGCAGCCGCAGGTGACCGAACTTCGCATGGAGCGCTTCCTCGAGTTGCCGGTGACCCGGCTCGGTCGCAAGGATGGCCGCGTCGGCGAGGCTCTGGGCGCGCTTCTGCGGATCGATGCTGTAACCGATCTTGATGATCCGGTCGTGCCGCATGAAGTACACCTTGCTGAGAGCCTCGTGCTCAGCGCGGGAATGTCCCGTCGCGAGTCGGGCCGAGGCCGCCAGCCGCGCAGCCTCCGCCGCGTCAAGGATCGCCTGCTCTTCCTCGCTGAGGGTTTCGCCGAGCGCCTTCCTGCGCATCAGGCCAGCCTTGTACTCGACGTCCCGGCCGAGAGAGAACTGGGTCTTGAGGCGCCGCGCGTGGTCTTCGCAAAGGGGTACGTCGTAGTCCCGCAGGCCAGCGAAGCGGCAGCCCTTCCATGCGCACTGCTCGGACGGCGCCACATCGGGGACGGTGATCGCGATCCGCGCGCCGCAGCCGCAGCGGAACGCCCCGCGACCCCGTAGCGCGTCAAGCGTCATCGCCCGGCCGCAGCCGCAGCGCACTGTGATCTCGCTGATCTGTACTCCCGCGATATGAATTGGCTCAGTCCCATTATCGCAGGTCGGAGACGGCAGAGCGCCCCGCTTTAGGGGCGGGGCGCTCGATGCGGCACTCGGTCTCCGGAGTCGGCGCGCTAGGCGCCCGTCGAGTGCCGGAACCTGAAAGGGGCGCTGTGCACCCACTGTCCGCGAGGTTACGCCACGGGGCGCAACTTCGACAACATCTCATCGCGCCTGCGCTTGCGTGTCGCGGTCCTGCGGCGCTGGTCGCGCTCGACGCGCATCACGTCGGCGATCATCACGACCCTGCGGCCGTCCGCGGTCCGGTAGGCACTGAGCAGTTTGAGGTGGATCCAGCGCTGGACGGTGCGCTCGCTGCGGCCGGTCTGCTCGGCGGCCTGAGCGAGGGTGACGGGGATGCCGGTCGGCTTCACGCGGCCACGGCCGGTGCGACGTGTCCGCCGGTCAGCAACTGGATCAGCCACAGGTACTCGGTTTCCTGGTACAACCTGGCGCAGCCGCCGAGCCGTTCGCTGCATTCGACGTACCAGGCTTTGCCCGCGATGCCCTCTTCTTGGATGAGGGTGAGCATGTCGCAGCTCGGGCAGGGTGCGGGCAGGTGGCGCCGCACGGGCTTGTTCTTGACCATGGCGACGGCCACCCGGTGCAGCCGCCAGATCTCGGACGCGAAGTCGCCGGCGCACTCGGGGCGCTGGATCATCGCCGCGTAGTTGGTGTTGAGGTACTCGACCGACGCGGCGAGGTCGGCTGCGGGGCCCCCGGTGTCGGCGGCGGCCTGGTGTCCGAGGTGATGCCGCAGGTCGTCTTCCCAGGTGGTGATGGTGCGGCGGATCTCGTCCTGGTGGTCGGCGCCGGGGCTCGGGCTGGGGGGCACGTCGCTGCGTCCGCGGCGTTCCTCGTCGGCGCTGGCGGTTCTTGTGAGGAACTTGACCGACCCGAGTGCTGTGTGGGCGAGGGGGAGTTCGCGCAGGGCTCCGCGGACGACGGCGGCGCATTTGCGGCACAGGACGGGTTCGCCGGGCCACGGTTCGATGTCGGGCGCCTGCGGTTCGGCGCCGGTGTACCCGGTTTCGGTCCAGCGGGCGGCGGCTTTGGTGTGGGCGTCGGTGGCTTCGCGCCAGCGGTTGTTGCAGCGGAAGACGCAGGGACCTTCGGAGGTGATGCGCGGTTCGGGTTCGGGGGCCGGTTCGGGCTGGGAGTGGATCCAGTACGGGCGTTGGTATCGTGGCATGGCGCGGCTCCCGGGCGTGCGGCTGTACCGTTGGGGAGTCGCCAGCGATCGTGTCGGGCGCCCCGCTGGTCACGGGGCGCCCTCGTGCTGTTGGTGCGAGTGTGCTGGGTGTTGATCGGCCGTGCAACTTCGATCGGACACGCTCGGACGCGGCCTATCCTGGAACGACGAACCCCGCCACTTCGGATGGCGGGGTTCGGCTTGCGTGCGGGGTACGGTCAGGCGTCTTTGGCGCTCTTGAGGTCGGCGACGACGGTGCGCGGGTCGACCGTGGTGGTGGCGAAGTTGTAGCGCCAGATGTCCAGTGCCTGGCCGAACAGGACGCGGTCCCCGTCCAGGTCGATCGCTTCACGCCAGGTGGCTGCGGGGATCCCGGTCTCGGCTTCGAGGGTTTCGGCGAGCGCGTCGGCCATGCCGTCGGCGTAGGCGCTGGTGTCGGCGTGCATGTAAACGGTGATGTTCCGGTCGGTGGCCATGTCAGTCGCCTTCCGTGGTCGGGGTGTCGCGGAGTTCGAGGTTGCTGGTCTCGTTGTTGCGCGGGTCGCCGTCGCGGTGGTGGACCTGCTTGCCGGACCTCCACGTCCCGGCCGCCCACTGCTCGATGTCGGCCAGGTCCCACAGCGGGGTGCGCCCGATGTGGCGGCGCGGTTTCGGCGCCTGGCCGCGGGCGACGTACCCGGTCCAGGTGCCCGGGGCGATCGGGCGATCGTGCTCGCGCAGCCAGGTCAGGACCGTGTCGCGGGTCATGCCCGTGTCGGCCGCGCCCGCCTCCAGTGAGGGCACGGGTGCGGCGGGGTGCGCGCCGAGCGGATGCCAGTCGGGGGGGATGCGGCGGGCCTGCTGCTCGAGATATTCGGCGGGGCTCATCGTCGAGGTGGCGGGGTAGTCGGACCAGCCGCGCCAGGCGCGCCGCTCGGGTTGCGCGGCCTGCGCGTCGGTGTACCACAGGGCCCAGTCGGGGGCGGTGTCGCGGATGGGGCGGTCGCGCTGCACCCAGATATCCACGGCGGTGCGCAGCGGGGTGGCGGCGACGGCTTCGACCAGGGCGCGGGCGCGGGGGGTGAGGGTGTCGAGGTCGACGTCTTCGTAGAGGGCGGCCACGGGGTTGCCGTCGTCGTCGGTGGTGTCGCGGCGCAGTTTGACGCGGACGGTGTTGCCCATCAGTCCTCCTGCTCGAGGCGCGCGGCTTCGGCGTCGAAGGGTTCGGCGAGGGTGACGGGGGTGTCGGTGCGGTAGGCGGTTTCGAGGAGTTCCTGGGGTCCGACGGCGGCGTAGTGGCCGGGGTGTCCGTAGCGGCGGCCGTCGGCGATTTTGACGGGGATGTCGGCGTTTTCCATAACCCCAAGGTACAGCGTGAGGCTGTACAGTGCCAAGCTGTATGGCGGGTCGGGGGCGGACTCAGCGCGCGAACACCAGCAGCGCGACCGCGCCCAGGCCGAACGCTGGCGCGAAAAACAGCGTCTCCAGCTTGTTCCCGGTGCGCTGGATCACGGGGAGCATGTAGTGCCGCCGGTGCGGCCAGAGCAGCGGACAGCCCTCTTTGGTCAGACAGTCACCGGCCAGGTGCGCGAGGATCCCGGCCGCGACCGACCACGGCAGCCACGACAGATCCGGCAACAATACCCACGTCGCGACCGCGGCGAGGAACCCGAACCCCGAGGACGCGCCCGGAGCCAGCCGAAGCGCGCGAGCCGCGAACGTGTAGAGCAGGAACAGCGCACCGATCTCGAACCAGCGGCCGAACACCGCGTCGCCGAGCCACGTCAGCAGCGGGACCAGGGCGGCGAACAATAGCGAATGCGTGGCGTGGCGGTGCCCGCCCGAAAGCCGGTGCACGATCCGGGTCACCGCCTTGCTGACCGGGCCGAACGTAAAGGCGATAGTGGCCGAGTCGTGGTCAGCATCTGCCAGCAACGCGGCACCCGCAGTGGCCAGCAGACCCGCAGCGACCGCGCCCCAGTGCGGGTGAACACCCACCGTGGGCGCGAGGCTGCACAGCCCTGCGAACGCGGTGCACCCGGACAGCGCGTGCGAGTGGCCGAGCATCAGGCGGCCTCGTCGATACGTCGCAGGGTCTCGGCCCCGAACGGGTCCAGGCGCACACCCGGTTTGCGTCCGACGGCGAGGATCTGGTCGAGCAGTTGCCGGTACTCGGCGCGCGCCTCGGGCGGCAGCGCGAACACCTGGGCGCGTGCGTGCGCGTGGTCGCCGTTGGCGGCGGCGCGCAGCCCGGTCTCAATCAGCGCGCTGACGGCGCCGTCGGCCGGGCCGGCGTATTCGTGCACCTGCCGTTCGCGCCCGAGCGTGATAGCGGTGATCTCGGCCATGGTCGTGTCGTCTCCTTCGGGGTGGTCAGGCCGCAGCCTGGTAGTCGGTGTCGGCCCACATGCCGGGGTCGGTGCCCAGCGCCGCGTACACCCCGTGGGTGACGCGCAGGATCCTCCCTGCGTCCACGTCGCGCCTGAGCGCCTGGGAGACGGCGGACGGGTTCAGTCCGAGTTCGGTCACCAGCGCCCCGGAGGTGACATGCCCCGGGTGCTGCGCGAGGTAGGCGCGGATCAGCTCGCGCGCGCTGCCCACGGCGGGCGTTTCGCCCTGCTCCGCAGCGTCGCGGGCGGCGGCGGTACCGGATGCCGCACCGACGGCGGGGGCGGCGTCCTGCGTCTGCGCCGCTTTCGCCTCGGCCGTGTCCGCTGCGGTCGCCAGCGGCGTCAAATGCGCTGTGCTGCCGGCGTCCGCCCAGTCGAACACGGCGTTGTCGTCGAGGAAGAACGTGCGGAACTTCGCCGGCCGGTCCGCGCCCAGGATGTAACCCAGGCCGAAGGTCTTGGATCCGTCGGGGAACTGCTCCTCCAGCAGTCGCGGGTCGCCCGGCAGCTTCGGGAACGCCCCGCCCGTGATCGCGTCCTCCGTGCGCAGGCACACCACCGACATGGACGCGAGCAGCGGCCGGATCGTGAACGAGTTGCCGAGCTCCGCGATCGACGGGATCTGGGTGACCAGGCGCAGCCGCACGCCGCACTTGCGGCCCATCGACACCAGCCGCTCGATCAGCCACTTGGCGCGCGGGTGCGCGAGCACCATCGGCGCCTCGTCGATGGTGACCGACAGGATCGGCAGGTCGAGGTCCAGGCCGAGCCGCGCGTAGGCGGCCGGGTCGTAGTAGCTCAGTCCCTTGTGTTCGCGGCCCTTGTCGTCGAACCATTTGACCTGCGCGAGCAGCTTGTTGCGCGCGATCATCTCCGCGAACGCGTCCTCGAGCATCGCCAGGCCCTCGACCGGTCCGCGCGCGAACCGGTCGACGCGGTCCTGCCAGTCGGGCAGCGACTGGCCCTCCTGCGGATCGCAGATCCAGGACACGATCAGGTGGCGTCCGTGCGGGTCGGTGGCGTGGCGTTCGCACAGCAGCGCCTGGTCCAGGTACCGGGACTTGCCGGAGCCCGAGCAGCCGACGACCACTTCCATGTTGGTGCCGGACTTGGGCTCCCAGAAGCGGATGCGCGCGGGCTGGCCGTTGATGCGCCGCCCGACGGTGGCGCATCCGGTGTCCAGGTCGATGGCGGGCCCGGGGAACGCGACGTTCTCCTGTAGGAGGTTCGTGGTGAAGATGGCGACGCGGGCGCGGTCTTCGCGCTGGTCGTCCCACCGCTCGAATGAGATCATCTGGCGGGCGGTGCCGCGCTGCGCGGCCATGCGCTTGTGCACTGCGAGGGATATCAGGTCGTCGTAGGACTGGCGGTCGGCGTCGAGTTGCACGTCCAGGTATGCGCCCAGCTTGTCGGCGCCCACGGCCAGGAGCTTGGACCCGGGGGCGAAGCCGCTGCGTTCCGGGGCGGCCTTCGCGGCCCACCAGGCGGTGATCTCTTCGCGTAGCGCGGAGTACTGGTCGCGCTCGGCCCGGGGCGCGCTGGTGCGCTCCCGGCGGCGAAGGTGTCGCGCCCACCAGGTGCCGGAGGCGGCGAGCGCCCCGGCGCCGAGGACGTCCAGGGCGAGCGGCGCGGTGGGGGACAGCGCTGTGGCGGCGCCCAGGTAGAGCAGCGCGGCGGTGTAGGCCAGGGCGTAGTAGGCGCGGCGCATCAGCGAGGGCGCGCGGTGTCGGTCGCGGCGGTAGAGCAGGTATCCGGCGAGCAGGAGTGCGGCGTACAGCAGTGGCCAGCCGAGGGCGGGCCCGTGTGCGGCGCCCTCGGCAGCGGCGAGCACGACCCCGCCCGCAGCGGCGGGCGCGAACTCCTTCGGGTGTGTGGCCGCGCCCTTGACTGCGGCGACGGTCAGGTCGAGGGCGGCGTGCCCGGCCCGGCTGGCCCCGGCGCGGGCGAGCGCGCCGAGTTCGTCGGCGATGCGCTCGCCGACGCCGCCGCGCGCCGGGGCCGCGGGGGCGGTGCGGCGCGGCGGGGGCCGGTAGTCGGTGTCGCGCATGCCGTGACCTCCTTCGGGTTGGCGGAATTGGTCAGTGCTGCCGGAGCGTCGGGGGCGCGCCGTCCGCTTCGGCTGCGCGCGCCTCGTCGGCCTGGTTGAGCCGCCAGCAGGCGACGGCGTCACCGTGGGACGGCCGACAGTTGGCGTGGTCGACGCGCCCGTCGACAGCGGATGAGAGCAGCGCCTGGGCCAGGTCGCGCTCGCCCTGGAGCGCGACCACGTTGTGGCGCTCGGCGCCCGCCGTACACGGGCGCAGCGCGGCGAAGACGACCGCGAGCAGGTGGCGTGACGCGGCGACCGGCATGGCGAGAGCGAGCAGGGTCAAGTCCGGGCACTGCGGAACCTGGGCGGAAAGGACGGTCACCGGCCGGTCGATGGGCTCGCCGAGCGGATGCGGTTCCCACGCAGGCGATTCGGTGGCGCGCCCGAGAACGCGGGTCCAAAGCGTGGCGACGGCGTCGGGCAGCGGCTGGTTCGGGTCGGCCGCGAACGGGCGCGTGTCGCGGTGGCGCAGGAAGTCGACGATCGCGATGGACTGCACGGGATCGGCTGCGCCCACGGCGCCGGGGTGGATGGGGCGGGTCATGGCGGTTCCTCCGGGATGCGGCGCGTTAGCTGGCGGGCAGTTGCGGGGCGCCGGCGGCGGGCAGCGCGTCCTGGCCGCCGGTGTCGGCGACGCCGTAGAACGCGCCGTGCGCCCCGGAATGCCCGGTCGCCATCGCGGCCTCGGCGTGCGGCATCTGGTGGCTGGCGAGCACGTCGAGCGCGGTGCGCGCGGTCTCGTGGTAGTTCGCCGCGGCGGACGCCATCACGGACGCGGTCGCGGCGGCGTCGTGGCACTGCGCGGAGAACGTCGCGGTCTGGTCGCGGTAGACCTGGCCGGCTTCGAGCAGGGCGTGGTAGGCGGCGGTGGACTCGGGGTCGACGCGCAGCATCGCCATCGCGGCGACGGCGTGTTCGAGGGAGGTGGTTTCGTCGGTGACGCGGGCCGCGGTCTCCCCGGCGAACTCCGCTCCGGCGATCATGGAGGCGGAGGCGGCGGCGGCGTCTTCGGATTCCATGCCGGCGACTTGCGCGGTCTGGCCGGTGAAGTGGACGAGGGACTCGAGGTCGGTGATGTCGGCGGCCATGGTGTCGGGGTACTCCTGGGGCTTGGGGACGAGGTGAAGGGGGACGCGGCCGAGTCGGCGCAGGGCGACCAGGATCGGGGTGGGTGCGGCGGGTGCGTCGCCGGGTTCGGTGGCGGCGTCCTCGGGGGCCGGGGCGGGTGCGGTCCCCGGGCGCGGGGGCGTGTCTCCGGAGCCGGGCGGCGGGGAGTCCGGCCCGGGGGTCGGCCCGGGTGCTGCCGCGGCCCGCGGGCCGCGGGGGGTGTCGGCCGCGTCCGGGGCGGCGTCGCGTGCGGGGCGTCGTCGTTCGTTCCAGTCGCGGGCGCGGCGCGCGCCGGCTGCGGTGTGGCGGCGTCCGGCCCGGTACAGCTCGATCCCGGTGGCCCAGCCCAGGGCGAACCCGACGCCGGTGGCCCAGCCGAAGCGGTGCGCGGCGTGCAGGGTGCGGCCGTGCACCAGCGCGCCGAACCGCCCGGACCGGGTGGTCGGGGCGGTGGCCGCGGCGCCCGCCGCGGTGGCGGGGGCGCCGGAATCGGGGCTCGCGCCACCGGGGGTGCGCAGCGACTCGCGCACCCCGGCGGCGGCGGACACCGCCAGCACGATCAGGTAGTAGCCGACGATCGCGTCGAGCAGGTCCTTGAACGTCATCGCCGCCCCCTACACCAGGTGCGCGACGAGAGGGCCGACGTGCGCGGCGACGGCGGCGTACACCCAGGTCGCGCCCTGTCCGAAGTAGCCGGGCACGAGGGTGAACAGCATCGGGCCGAGGAACACGAGCAGGTCGGCGTCGCCGTGGTGGGCCTTGCCCTCGATCAGGTCGGCGAGCAGGTGCAGGCCGCGCCACAGTGCGAGGATCGCGACGAGGCTGAATCCGAGGGTCGCGGCCTGGTGCCCGGCGCCGGGGAACAGGTTCACCAGCCAGTGGAAGGCGCTGTCGGCGCGGCGGGCGCACCACAGCACGATGGTGCCGATGAAGGTGCCGGACGCGGCGACGCCGGCGACGGCGAACAGGGCGAGCGCGGTCCATCCGGCGAGGTGGCGCAGCAGGTCCAGGGGTTTCGCGCCGCTGTTCCCCATGCCGGTGTCGGGTGTCGCGCGGCCCCGGCCCCGGGACGAGGCGGTGGTGCGGCGGCCGCGCAGCCCGCCGCGGATCGCGGTGGCGCGGGAGTTCAGGGACGCGGCGACGGTGGGTACGCGGCGGCGCAGGATCAGGGCGAGGATGAGGCTGACGGCGGTGAGGCCGAGCAGCGAGACGCTGGTTTGGGCGGGGGTCAGGCCGGTGGTCATGGCCGGCGGCGCTAGGGCGCGCATCGGGGTCTCCTCGATTTCACACCCGTGAACTTCACGGGCGGTTTGGGCGGCGATTCGGGGGATCTTGCTGGTGGGGCCGATCTTGCCTGCGTGGAGCGGCTGTCAATTTCACTGTGAATTCGTGGCGCGGCGACTGGGCGTGCTTGGCGGCTGGAACCCCCGGGCGGCACGGGTGGAGGGGTGTCACGTGCCGCCCGGGAGCGCTCGGGGGTGTCACCGGTGGGGGTGTCATGAGGCGCGCCGTTCGGGGGTGTCGTCCGCGTCCCGGGGGGTGTCACCGGCGGGGGTGTCGCTGCGGCGGCGGCTGCGTGTCACGCGCACGTAGACCTTGTCGACGGTGACACCCCGTGCGGCGAGCAGCGCCACGACGTGGGAGGCGACACGGTCGGGCAGCAGGTCGTCCAGGCGCCGCACGGCCTCCGCGTTGGACATCTCCGCCCAGGCCGGGGGGCCTGCGGCGTCGAGGACTTTGAGGTCGGCTTCGAAGTCGGCGTGGCTGAGCGGCACGGTGACACCCGTAGCGGGGGGTGTCGCTGCGGCGGTGCGCGATACCCGGGGCTTGCGGGGTGCGGTGCGGGGCGCTGATACGCGGGGTTTCGCGGGGCGTATCACCCGGGGGGTGTCACTCGCGCGGGGGGTGTCGACGGCCGGGGTATCAGCGGGGGTGTCGGCTGCGGGCGGCGTGGGGGTGTCCGCTTCGCCGAGGCTGATGCTCAGGCGCACCGCGGCGGACACCTTCCAGCGCCACGCGCGCCCGTGGGTGTCGCGCAGGGCGGCGATCCGGGCCAGGCGCGCCCGCTCCTGGGCGAGCGCGGCCGGGTAGGAGTTGGTGCGCCACAGCACCATGCGCCGCCACAGCTTCAGCGTCGGCCAGGGGGACAGCAGCCAGCGGGCGGCGGGGATCGGTTCGCGCAGGTTCGCGTCGCCCTTGAGCGCGGTGCGCCGCACCACGTGCCGCATCAGTTCGACGAACATCACCCACACCGACGGCATCAGCACGTGTGCGATGCGCCCGGCCGGGTCGCCCCCTGCGGCGTAGTTGAGGGCGACGGTGCCGAAGGTCGCGCCGTACACGGTGGCGCGGGCGAGCGGGTGGCTCATGCCGAGGCGGTTGAGGACCAGGTCGACGCCGGAGAACACCAGGACGGTCAGGTCGACGACGAGGGGTACGAGCCACGCCCAGCGGGGACCGAAGCTGGGGGTCATGCGCTCGGACACGGCGTGGAAGGACAGGGTCATGCCGGCGACGGCGATGAGGGCGGCGAGGATCCCGATGACGACGGTGACGGTGGTCCAGCCGGCGCCGAGGGGTTCGGGGTCGTTGTGTGTGTCGTGGGTGGTCATGGCCGCCTCGGTGGTCGTGGTCATCGTGGTCGCCTCCTTCGGGACGGTCGGGGCCGGCCGGTGGCGGCCGGGCGGGTGTGGTGGCTACTCAGTGGTCGTGGCCTGGGCGCCGGGGAAGGCGGTGCGGCCGGTGGTGGTGTGGGTGGTCACGGGCGCAGTCCGAGCAGTGCGAGGACTGCGTCGGTGTGCTCGGCGGCGGCTTTCGCGGCGCAGGCGCGTTCGTCGGGGTGCAGGGTGGGGTCGCGGGCTTCGCGGGTGGCGCGTTGGAAGTCGGCGTCGCGGTCGCGCAGTTCGGTTTCGGCGGCCGGGGTGAGGGGGTCGGGGGTCGGGCAGTTCTGGGGGTCGGCGGTCATGGTCAGGCTCCTTGCCTAGATCGCGGGAAAACCGTCGAGGGACTGTCCGTAGCCGGGAAGATCGGCTGCGGTGTCGCGGTGGCTGTTGGCCCGTGCGGCGGCGCGGGCGCGGTCGATGCCGCGGCGGGCTGTCTTCTCGTCCACGCCGAGTGCGGCGGCGAGGTTGCGGGCGGCGCGGGTGGGGCCGCCGGTGGCGAGGCTGTAGGCGAGGGCGACGTCGGCGGGGGTGTGCGGGGTGGGGTGGCCGTCGAGCAGCCGCTGTGCAACGACCTCGTCGGCGGGGCCGGCGGGGGTGTCGACGCTCAGGCCCCGGGAGACGACGGTACGGCGCGGGCGGATGTCGGTGGCGGTCATAGGACGGGCGCCTTCCGGCTGGGCGCGGCGGTGATCGTGACGCGCTGCGCGAGGGCCGCGGTGTCGGTGTCGCAGCGGTCGTGCGGGGTGCCGGTCAGGCACGGCACGCACACGCTCAGAGTGCGGGTCGGGGTCGCGGTGATCGCGGGGCTCATCGGGTCACCGCCGTCCGGGCGGGGTGTGCCTGCTCGGTGTGGTGGGTCTCGGCGCGGATCGCGGCGGACGCGGAGGCGTATCCGGCGCGCACGGTGTGGCAGCCGGGGGTGGTGCAGCGGAAGCCGGGGGTGGGGGAGTGGGGCTCGTGGATCGTCATCGGGCCACCGTCAGCTTGTCGGCCTCGAGGGTGGCGGTGACGAGTGCGTCGAGCGCCTCGGCGACGGTGATCATGATGTTGTGCTTGAGCACCACGAACCCGGCGAGTTCGGCCGCGCTCGGGGTCCAGCCGGTGGGGCGGGCGGGGTGGCGCAGCAGCTCGCGGGCGCAGTCCAAGGTGAGGGTGCGGGCGTGGTCGATCGCAGCCCGGGCGGCGGCGAGGCTGCGGGGCAGCCCTTCGGGCGTCGTGGTGATCCGGGCGGCGGACTCGGCGAGCGACTTGTGGTGGGCGCGGTTGGCGGCCTGTGCGCGCGCCATGCCGACGCCGAGGTCGAACACGGCCATGGCGTGGCCGGGGGCGGCGGTCTTGCGCGCGTCGCGCAGTCCCGCGGTGTAGCCGCGCAGGTAGGTCTGGTTGTCGCGCTCCAACTGCTCGGCGCTCTCGCCGGTGATGCTGGGCTGTACCTTGGTCATCAGTGCCGACCCTTCGGACTCAACGGACTGCGGGTTTGGTGCGAGGCCCTGCCTTGGTGTCTTCAGCACCTCGGCGGGGCCGACTGGCTTCTATGCGGCGGCCGGTAGAGCCGACTCCAGCTCGGCCTCGGCGCACTCGTTCTCCACGACGAACAACTCGTCGAAGGACCACTCGGGATAGGTCGCGAGGATCGCCGCGATAGTGCGGGCGCTTGGCGTCTCGTGCCCGTTGAGCAGTCGGCTCAGCGTCGGCTGGTTGATGCCGGTGGCGTCCGAGCGCTGAACGTTGGTGCGGTGTCCCGCAGTGTTGGCGACCTTTGTGAACTGGGCCGCGTTGAGCCGGATCTTGACGGCGACCATGCTTTCTCCTTCGTGGTGTGGGGCTCGCTTCCGAGCGTACGCGCATAGTATGCTCAACGCAAGACAGTCTTTCCGTAGTGCAATGAACCATCGGAGGTGGCTGTGCGGCCCACCGCGGCAAGTTGTATGCCCGGCGCATATCGATCGTTGCCCGCCAGCGCGTTACAGTGCAGCCATGGCCGCGCAAGACCAGGACACGGATGCCGCGTTCGTTGCATGGCTGCGGGACAGGGTCGAGGAACGCGGTTACGCCCTCGACGGTCGCGCCCGCCGTGCCGGCGGACAGTCGCTGCTGGCGGCCAAGGCCGGAGTCCCGCAGTCGGTGATCAGCCGCGCACTGAGCGGCCGGGGCAAGCCGTCGATCGAGACGCTGATCGGTCTTGCGCACGCACTGGACACGGACGCCGCGGAGATGATGGAGCGTGCGGGTTACACGCGGCAGGCGCAGATCGTGCGCGCGGCCCGTTCGCGTGGCGGGGATGGGCTGGACGACGTACTCGACCGGATCGAGGCTTCCGGGCTGCCCGTGGGGGCGCGGCGGGAGCTTGCCAGCCAGTACCGCCGACGCTTGGCCCAGTTGGACGCGGACATTCTCGGGATGCTCGATGCCGTTCGCGCCAGCGTGGATCCGGTAGGCGCCGACAAGACCTGATTCTCCCCAGGCGGTGCGTGTGACCGCCCTGGACACGCAGTACGTCTCCGTGGCTGACGCCCCGTGCGGCTGGTCGGTCGCGTTCATGGTGCAGGTACTGCACGCCCACAGCCTCGAGATCGCGCAGCGCGAAGCCGACGCGCACGCGTACGGATACGCCGCCGGGCTCGAAGCGGGCCGCGCGCAGGCCGAAGCCGAGATGGACGCCTGGTGGGCCATGCTCGCCCGCCGCATCAGAGCCGACGCCGACCGGATCCGCAGGCCGATACCCGAACCTGCGGCACGCCCGCAACCGGACGACGCCATGTGGTTCACGAACGCCGAGTGGGCGAGCTGGGCGGGAACCCCGTGACCGACATCCTGTCCGCACAACCCGGCGACGCCCAGCAGTTGCGCGACCTCGGCTGGGACGAAGCCGACATCAGCCGCCACGCGCCCGAACCCGACGACGAACCCACCGGCGCCGACAGTTGGCGCCCCGTCGACCTCGGCCCGCTGCTCGACGGAAGCTACAACCCGCCCGTCCCCACAATCGGCAGACGCGACGACGGCGTAGGTCTGTTCTACCCGGGCCGTATCCACGCCCTCATCAGCGAACCCGAAGCAGGCAAGACCTGGTTCGCGTGCATGGTCAGCGCCTCGGAGATCGCGCAGGGGAACGAGGTCGTGTTCATCGACTTCGAAGACTCGGCGGCGGGCATCGTGCCGCGCCTGCTCGACCTCGGCGTGCCCGCGGAGTCGATCCGCGAACGGTTCGTCTACATCCAGCCCGACGCGGCACCAGGACTGGCTGGCATGGTGAGCCTTATGGAGGCGATCACGTCGCGCACGAGCATCGTGTGGATCGACGGCGTCACCGAGGCCATGTCGCTGTACGGACTGAACCCGCAGGTCGACACCGAGGTCGCCGCGTTCGGCAAGCGCCTGATGAAGCCGATCGCCAAGACGGGCCCCGCGGTCGCGGTGCTCGACCATGTGGTCAAGAACCAGGATTCGCGCGGCCGGTGGGCCACCGGCTCGCAGCACAAGATCTCCGGCCTGAACGGCGCGGCGTACATCCTCACGAACGTGGACCGCTTCGGCGTGGGCTTGAAGGGCCGGTCGCGTGTGTCGGTGTCCAAGGACCGTCCCGGCCAGGTCCGGCGGCACTGCGTGCGCACGGAGTCGGTGCCCGGCGGCTGGCCGTTCGGAGACATGGTCATCGACTCGCGGCCCGGCGGGGTGCTCGCCCACCTGTACCCGCCGCCCGAGCGCGCCGCGGCGGCCAGCGCGGACGACGGGCCGCGCCTGCCGCAGGAGGTGATGGAGAAGGTCTCCAGGCTCTTGGAGGACGCACCCGAGGGGCTGAGCAAGAACGCGGTCGAGACGATGCTCGGCGGTTACGTCAAGAAGGTGCGCACGGCGATCGAACTGCTGGACCGGGCCGGCTTCATCGCTGCGAAGGCGGGTGGCGTGGGCAAGCCGACGATCTGCCATTCGGTGCGCCCGTACCGCGTCGGCGCGGACACCTCGGCTACCTCGGCTATACCTCGTCTGGACCTCGGCGCAGACGAGGCCGACCCAACCTCGGCTACCTCGGCTCCCCTTTAGGGGAGCCGAGGTACGCAGACGAGGTCGGCGCTCCCCGAAGACGAAGGCGACCTCGTCTAGATCTCTCAACGACCGAAAGGACGACCCATGGACGACCTGCCACGCTCGATCACCGACCACCTCGCCGGGCACCGCGACGCCGCAGCGTTCACCCGCACGATCCTGGCCAGCCAGCCCGAGCAGGCGCTCGCACTGTGGCTGGCGCTCGACGGCGACGAACGGTTCGAACTGGTCGCCGCGCTCGCCGCCCAGTCGGCCGGCTACCTGTCGATGCTGCTGGGCAGCGAGGAGGCGGCGGTCGAGGTCCTCGACTCTGTCGCGGTCAGGCTGGCGCTCAAACGCGAGACCGGAGGCGAGTGACGCACTACGGGTGTGGCGGCCCTGTCGGCCGGCGGAATGGATTCCGGCCGAACCGCTATCCGCCGTCGAAGTGAAGTAGGTACGGTGTCGGTGGGTGGCTACTGAAGGAGTTCCGGGGATGCAGGACGAACCGCGCAGCGAGCCGACGCTCGCGCAGGTGCTCGCCGCAGTCGAGGCGCTGGCCGCACAGGCCGGGCGCATCGACGGCAAGCTCGACGCGCTGAATACCGCAGTCGGCGAGATGAACGAACGCGTCGAGCACGTCGAGGCGATGCTCGACCAGGTCGGGGAAGACGTGGTCGCGGTCAAGGTCAACCAAGGGTTCACCGACCGGCACATCGCGGACTTCCAAACCTGGGCGCGCCGCCACCAGGGCAACCCGAACGCGCACGGCACTGCGGCCTGAGAGGGGAGCGGGATGAGCGAGCCGACGATCGGCGACGTGCTGGCCGCAGTGCAGGCACTGGCAGCGAAACTCGACGCGCAGGGCGAGACCCTGGCCGGGCACGGGCTCGCACTCGAAGCACTGAACACGAAGGTCGACGCGCAGGGTGCCACGCTGACCGGGCACAGCCAGGCACTGAAAACCCTCGCGTTCAACTTCGCCGCCCGCGCCGAGCTGGACGAATCCCGCCACGCCGAGGTCACCCAGGCGCTCGAAGCGCTCGCGGACCTCGCCCACACCCACCACGCGCAACTCGCCGGGCTGCCCGAGGACATCGGCGGCGACATCCGCGCGGCCGAGGCGCGGGTCACCTCCCGGCTCGAGGACCTGCGGCGCGCGGTGCACGCGCTGAAGACCGACTTCGTGCGGCACACCAACGACCCGCACGCGCACCACCGGCACGGCAACGCGGCCTGACCCGGCCCGAACCCGTTCTTGCGCTCCACGCGATTCAGTACATTGGTTGTGTCCGGCGCATTCGATGATGCGGCGGTGCAGCGGCAGTGCAGTGCCTGAGGCGGGCGGCCGGAATGGTTGTGGTGGAGAAGTGGACCGGTGAGCGCGCCTGCCTGCTGCAAGCCGCTCTGCGCGCCACGAACGAATCGTTCGCGCACAGGTTGGGGATCGCGGTGCGCACCGTGGCGGCCTGGCACGCGGACCCCGCACTGGTACCGCGCGGCGAGGTGCAGGCGATCCTCGACACCGCCCTGGAGCAGGCCCCGGACGCCGCGATCCAGCGGTTCGAGGCGCTGCTGTTCACCCCGCTGCCGTCCTTCAAGCCCCCGGCCACTCAGCGCGGCCACGCCCAGCCCCTGACGGTCGCTGTGGCGGTCGTGCGCCGAGGCGACAGCGTGCTGCTCGTGTGCAGGCGCGGCGGCGAGGGCGGCGGTCTGCGGTGGCAGTTCCCCGCCGGTGTCGTGAAGCCCGGCGCGGACCCGGCCGCGGTCGCCGTCGCGGAGACCCTGGGCGAGACCGGCGTGCACGCCGCGGTCGCCCGACCACTGGGCCGACGTGTGCATCCGCTGACCGGGGTCGTGTGCGAGTACCTGCTGTGCGACTACCTGACCGGGGACGCACGCAACGCCGACGAACTGGAGAACCTGGACGTCGCGTGGGCGCCCGTCGGTAGCCTGGGCAGGTTCATCCCGCCCGAGACCGTGTATCCGCCGATCCTCGACGCCCTGGAGATGCCCCGTGACCGAGCCGACGACTGAGTCCGCGGCCAAGCCGCCGATCGCCGCCGCGGTCATCGTCAAGGACGGCCGGGTGCTCATGGTGCGCCGCAGGGTCGCCGAAGGGACGCTGTCGTGGCAGTTCCCGGCCGGGGCGGTCGAGGCGGGGGAGAACGCGGCGGACGCGGCGGTGCGCGAAACCGCCGAAGAGACCGGGCTGAAGGTGTGGGCCGCAGAGTTTCTCGGGCAGAGGCTGCATCCCGCGACCGGGCGCCGCATGACGTACGTCGCGTGCGACGTCCTCGACGGGGAAGCCGTGGTCGGGGATCCCGAGGAGTTGGACGCGGTCGAGTGGGTGGACGCCGCGCGGCTGGCCGAGCTCGTGCCGCTCGGGTTCTTCGCCCCGGTGCAGGCGTACCTCGACGAGGCGCTCGCCGTCTGAGCCCGGCCGCCGGTCATCATGCGGCGCCGGCCCACTGGTCGTAGACGTACAGGTACGCGCCGTGCTGCCCGGTGGGCGCCTGGTAGATGATTTTGCCGGCGGGCAGCGCCACCATGAGATCGGCGGCGATCAGCTCCGCGGCCTGCTGCGTGTCGTGGCCCGCGAGCAGGGTGATGTATGCGCCGCGGGAGCCGTCCGGATTCTCGCGCACGCTCGACGCGGTGGGCCGGTAGCCCGCCGCCCAGTCGTCGCGCTGGGTGAGCCGTGCCAAGCCTACAGCGGTCAGCCGGCCGGGGGCCTCGGCGAGCGCGAGGCGCTGCGCCGCGCGGGCGCGCCGGCTCACCGCCGGTCGCCGTCCCGCCCGGGCCCGTCGCCGAGCAGCGCCCGCACGTCCGCGCTGATCTCCCGCGCCATCTGCACCGCCGCGTCCAGTTCCAGCGCCAGCGAGTCGGCGCGCGCGGCGAGGTCGCGCACGGTGTCGGCGAGCAGCGGCTCACCGTGTTTGCGCAGGAACTGCTCGGCCTGGGTCAGCAGATCCGTCATCGGATCGCCGCCAGCATCAGCGCGGACACCAGCAGCGCCCCGTGGTGCAGCGCCTGGTCGGCAAGGTACATGCCGCTCACTCCGCCGGAGTTGAGGTCCGCGAAGCCCCGCTTGCGGGTGTGGACCAGGATCCAGCGCACCGGCCAGCGCCGGTCCAACAGCGCGTGCGTCCCCGCGGACCACACGGTCGCGAGCACCGCACCGAGCGCGGTGATGTGCAGCGGCAGCAGCCACCACACCAGCGCCGTGAGCGCGATCAGGGTGACGTGGTAGGCGGCGACGTGCCGCAGGTTCGCCAGCCAGCCCGTAGCGCCCGGGGATGCCTTCGTTAGGGCCTGGGCGTGGGTCTGTCCGGTGACGTGGTCGGCGAGGTTGTGCGCGACCAGCAGCAGCGGCAGTGTCGCGGCGAACGTGAGCAGGGACTGCGGATCGGCGGTCACCGGGTCACCTTCATCCGGTTGGGCGCGTTGATGACCAGCGCCAGGGCGGGTTCGGCGGCCGCGGTCAGGCTGGAGAAGACCCCGGTGCGCGCGTCGTCGATCAGCAGGCGGTCGTGCCCGGGGTGGGTGCGGCGCAGGTGCTCGGCGAGCAGGAAGGCGCGGTATTCGGGGTCGTCGACCTCCACGTCGGCGCGCAGTGTGCGGCAGGTGCAGGTCAGGCGTATTTCGCCCGGGGTGTGGTGGCTGATGGTCGCGACCGGCGGCGGCCCGGGCTCGATCGCGGCGGGCTTGGCGGGCACCTGCACCATGACGGGGTCGGCGCCCAGCGGTACGCGGATCGCGCAGGACGGCATCAGGCGGCCCGCCCGACGGTGGGCGCGGGCTCCGAACGGGTCGCGCGGCGGGAGCGCAACCGGTTGACCGTGTCGGGCGCGAAACTCAGCGCCTCGGGCCGGTCCAGCAGCGAGCCCAGGATCTGGAAATACTGCGCGGCACCGAACCCGAACCGGTCGCGGACCGCAGCCTCGCACGCGTCCGCGTCGTCGAAACGCGGCGCGCGCCCGGCGAACGCGAGCACGGCGCGCTCGATGCGGGTCAGCGCGCCCAGGCGTACGACCCCGGACCCGCGCACGGCGAGCACCGCGGCCACGAAATCGGCCAGCGACGTGCCCTGGAGCCCCTTTCGCCGGTCTGTGATGTCCCGGCGCTCGAGGCGGTCGAGCCACGCGTCGTAGTACGCCCGGTCGCCCGCCGCCCGGGTGATGTCGGGCGCCTGGCGTGGTCGGCCCATCACCATCACGCACCCGCCTTCGGGTCGTCGCCGTTGTCGAGGATGTACGCCGCGCCGGCCCGCCAGGCGTCGCTGAGCGCCCCGTCGAGGGCTTGGCCGAGCGGGGAGCCCGCAGCGGCCCCCAGGCGCCGCAGCAGGCCCGCCACGGCCCCACGGCGTGCGCGCTCGGCCTCCGGAGTCCCGGCGGCGTCCACGGCGCCGCAGCGGGCTTGTGGGGCGTCGGGTGTGGCGACGGGGCGGAGGTGGGTGCGGGTGTCGGGCACCGCACGCAACCGGGCGGCCATCACACGCCCACCGTTCCGCGCAAGGCCTCGGCCGTGTAGAACCCGGCCATCTGGTCGCCGTCGGCGATCGCGTCATAGGCGAGCAGCGCCATCGCGAGCGGCCGGATCTGGTCGCGGTCCAGGCTGATACTGGTCAGCCCCGCGATCAGGTTCAGGCGCGTGCCCTCGCTCGCGCGGGTCAGGAACAGCACGGCCAGGTCCACGGCGTCGGGGCTGGCGTGGCGTTCGCCGAAGTCGAGCTCGAGGGTGCCGCTGAAGCAGGCGCCGTCGTAGCCGGGGTCGTGGGGGTCCAGCGGGTGGCTGGTGCACCACGCGGCGTGCGGGCCGGGCTGCAGCGGGCTCACGGCGTCCACGCCCCGGGCAGTTCCTGCCGTGCGCGGTCCAGTGATTCGCCGACGGGGCTGAGCCGTTCGCTCGCCCTGATCAGGTGCGTGGCGATCAGGGCGCGGGCGGCGGCGTTCAGGCCGGGCACCCGGTGGAGTGTCTCGGTGAGGTGGTCGAGCAGGTCGCCCAGGGCGGTGATCAGGTTGTCGTCGCCGGTGCCGTTGAGGGTGCGCAGCAGCGCGGCGAGGTCGTCGGGGGTGGCGGGCTGCCAGGTGGCGGCGTCGCGGAGCCTGGTCAGGGCGGGGGCGAGGATCGGGTGGGGGGTGTGCTCGCTCATCGCGGTCCGTCCCATCCGGCGGCCGAGGCGTTGCTCGACGCGGTGGGCCCGGGGCCGGCCGGGACGGGCCGCAGGAGCGCCTGCATCTCGTCGGCCAGGACCCAGCGGGCGCGTTCCCCGTGCGGGCCGTGCGCGGTGATGTGCGCGAGCGCGGGCAGCGCGGTCTCGTCCAGGGCGGTTTCGGTCACGGTGTGCCAGGCGCCGAACAGCGGCAGCAGGTCCCCGGGCTTGACGTCGCGGGCCGGGACACTGAGCGGCGTGAAACCGGCGGGGTCCACGGCGACGGGGGTGTCGGTGTTCATCGCGCTGCTCCGTTCCGGGTGGGGGTGAGCTCGATCGCGAGCCTCGCCCACGCGTACGACTGGGCCAGCGGCCCGCCGGGCATCGCCCGGATCTCGGCGATACGCCGCGCGGTTTCCTGCTGGCGGGCGCGGCGGTCCGCGAGGGAGCTTTCCGCGGCGGCGGCCAGAGCCGCGGCGATACCGGCGGGGACGGGCTGCTGCGGGTTCACCGGGCCACCGCCGCCAGGACCGTGTCGGCGGGCAGGCCGCGGAACTCGGCGACCAGGTTGCGCAGGTCCGCCAACTCGAGCGGCGTGAGGGCGTTCAGGAGCCTCACGGCGCGGGTCACGGACGTCGCGCGCTCGGTGAACGCGGCCACGGTGGCGGCGGTCGGCGGGTCCGCGAGGATCGGGGCGGGCAGCGTCGCCGTGCTCATCGGGCACCTGCCGCGGCGAACTCGAGCAGGCTGCGGACCTGGCGGCGGGTCGGGCGGGCGCCGGAGCGGCGCAGGGCGTTGCGCAGCCGGGCGAGGTCGGCCTCGCCGTAGCCGCCGACCGCTGCAGTCGCGATCGCGTGCTGGACGCGCTCCAGGGGGCGCGCGGCGGGCTTGTCGGCGGGGCTGTCGCTGAGGGGTTGTACGGTGGTGGTCACGATCCTGATCCCTCCAAGGTCCGGATCCGGCCCCGTCGCTGCTTGCATCAGTGGCGGGGCCGCCTGCTATTCGGGGTGGTGCTGCGTGGCCGCCCCGGACTCGAACCGGGAAGTGTGCCGCTCGGCCTGATCGGTCAGTCGGCGTCGCGGCGGAACTCGGGGCGCCAGCCCTGCTCGAGCGCCTGGCCGGGGGTGGTGTCGACCGGGGTGCGGTGCCCGCCGCGGTCCACGTGGGTGACCGTGGTGGCGTCGGGGGTCTCGGTGACGGTGAGGATCTCCCCGCGGCGCTGCGGGTGGGAGTGGGTGGTGATGCGGGTCACGGGGTGCTCCTTCGTTCGTCGTCGGCTGGTTCGGGGGTGGCGCCCCGCCCGGGGGCCCTGGATTTAGCCCCCGGGCGGGTGGTGCTGTCGACTGGTGTTGGCGCATCGGTCGGGTGCCGCGGCGCCGCCTATCCGGCGCCGGGACGACTTATGCGGCCTGGTCGGCCGTGGTGGTGGGGCGGGTGGGGCGGTTGCCGAGGACCCAGTCCAGGTAGTCGGCGCCGAGGATCACGTCCAGGTCCGCGTCGGTCACGGTGCGGCGGGCGATCGGGCCGTTGCCAGCCAGCGCGTCCCGCAGTGCGTCCGAGCCCTCGGCCTGGTAGCGGCGGGTGACGTCGCTGGGGATGTCGCCGGGGTCCGCGGGCGGCGGCAGGACGGGGGCGTCTACGGTGGTCATCGCTCGCAACCGCCCGCGTCCACGGTCTTCTGCGCGACATCCTGCGCGGTCTCGCACGGTCCGTCGTGGCCGAGGTCGTAGCAGCACCGCTCACCGTTGACGTCGGTCGGGCACTGCGGGTTGTCCGGCTCGTCCTCGGTGCAGATCTCGCGGAGCCGGGCCATGAACTGTGCGGCGCCGCGGACCTGGGCGCGCTTGGGGCGGTTCGGGCGGTTCGGGTCGTTCTGGCGGGCCATCGCGGACTGGTAGGCCATCGGGTCCGACTGGGGGTTGGTCGCGGGCATCACGGGCTCCTAAGCGGCGGCGGGGACGGGGGCGGGCTCGGTCAGGGTGCCGGCCTCGACTGCGGCCAGGTAGCGCTCGCACTCCGACTCGCGGATGTGGTACTTGCCGCCCGCGACGTGCTGCATCCCCTTGATCCGGCCGGTGCGGATCAGGTCGCGCACACCGCTTGGACTCTTGCCGAGCACGGGCGCTGCTTCGGTGACGGAGAGCCACCTGTCCGTGTTGGGCACTGTCGCCCTCCTTCGGTTCTGTTGGGACTGTTCGGATTGCTTCAACACTACCGCTCTATCATAGAGTCGTCAATGCTGGTAATCTTTGGAGTGCAAGAAAAAGCCCCAGGCACCTGGCCTGGGGCTGTGCAACCTCTACGGGAGGAGGGCTACTCGTGGACCGGCAGGTCGTACTCCAGCAGGTAGCGGTCTCCGCCGAACACCATCACCAGCGCCTCGATCGGAAGCCGTCCGTCCGTGTATGTGACCCGCAGCAGCCGAAGCACGGGGGTGCCGGGCGGCAGCCGCAACTCGCGGGACTCGCTCGCGGTCGGCATACGCGTCTGCACCCACTCCTTCGCAGGATGGCGGGGAATGTAGCCGAGCCTGCGCAGCGCGGCGAGCGAGCCGCCCTTCAGCCCGCTGGGGGAGTCGAGCTCCGTCCCGCGTGCGATCTCCACCGGGAAGTACGAGTCGACCAGCTCGATCGGCTTGCCCTTCTCGACCATCAGCCGACTGCGGCGTACCACGCGCACGCCCTCGTCCAGCCCCAGCTTCTCGGCGACGTCGCTTGGGGGCACCACCTCGGAGATGCCGAGCAGGCGGGAGGGTGCGCGGAATCGGGCGGGCTCGTCCCCCGGTGGGGGCGACGTGTAGTCGGCCGACCTGCTAACGGTCCGCTCGACGAACCGGACGAACACGCCCTTGCCCTGCTTGGACTCGACGAGGCCGGCGGCCTTCAGCGCGCGCACCGCGGCCTGGGCGGTGGAGTTCGAGGTGTCGTACTGCTCGATCAGGGCGCTCACGGACGGGAGCGCCTCGCCGGGCTGGATCTCGCCGTTCTCGATCCGTGCACGCAGGTCGTTGGCGATCTGGACGTAGGCCGGAGTCTCGCCCCCGAGCTCGGACATGACGGCGCTCGCCTTCTTTCGTCACCATGCTGGCATAGCGCCATTAGCGCTATAGCGCTCTACGCTACACCGGATGTTGCATCAAGTGATCGTTGTGAAATTCACGAGGGCGCAGGCCCCGGGCGGGTAGCCAAGCGCGCCGGGGTCGCGCCATGACCACACCCACCCTCGGCGCGCTCGCCCTGGTCTACGCCGAACGCGGCTGGCACGTCTTCCCCGTCACCCCCAACGGCAAAGCCCCCGCCATCCCCGCCGCACATCCGGCGGGCGACCCGCAGCGCGGCGCCTGCAAGGGCGAGTGCGGGCGGCTCGGCCACGGCCTGTACGACGCCACGCTCAAACCGGACCAGATCCGCCACTGGTGGGGCTACTGCCCGAACGCCAACATCGGCATCAACGCGGGCGCCTCCGGCCTGGCCGTCCTCGACCTCGACGCAGGCAAGGACCAGCCCGCCCAAGTGCTGCCCGACCAGGGCGACGAACCTACGCCGCAGGGCGTTCACACCGGCGCGGACGTGCTCGCGTGGCTGTCCGAACGAGTCGGCGCCCGGATCGAGTTCGACACCTACGCGGTACGCACCCCCTCCGGCGGCGAACACCTCTACTACCGGCAGCCGGACCCGCCGATCGGCAGCAGCGCGGGGCGCCTGGGCTGGGCGATCGACGTGCGCGGCATCGGAGGCTCCATCATCGCCGCCGGGTCCCGCCGCGACGGACGTGAGTACGTGTTCGCGGGCAACCCGGACCCGGCGCCGCTGCCCGCGTGGATCGCGAGGCTGCTCGCGCCGAAACCCCGCCCGCCGCGCACCGGGACGCCGCCCGACTTCAGCGGCGCGAACGGCTCGCGCTACCTGGTCGCCGCGCTGCGCGGGGAGATCGACGCCGTGCTCAAGGCCGCGCCGGGCACCCGTAACGACACCCTGAACCGGGCCGCGTTCAACCTCGGCCAGGTCGCCGCACAGCGCGGACTCCCGCTGGACGCGGTGCGTGCGATGCTGATCGATGCCGGGCACGAGATCGGGCTGGAGGCGCACGAAGTCGCCGGTACCGTCGATTCCGGCCTGCGCGCCGGCCAAGCACAGCCGAGGCGCACATGACCGTCACCGCGGACGACCTGATCGCCGAGCACGCCCCCGGGCTCCTAGACGCGGCCGAGACGGACAAGGAGCCCGCCAAGCGTCCCGGACTACTGCCCGAGGAGTTCTGGGCGGCCCGCGACGTCTTCGGCCACATCCGCCGCGCCGCGTACGCCGAGGCCCGCTCCGGCGACGTGCTGTTCTACACGACACTCACCCGGCTCGCCGGAATGCTCGACCACCGCATCAAGATGCGCACGGGCATCCTCGGCCGGGGATCGATGAACTTCTACACGGCGCTGGTCGGCGCGTCCGGCGCGGGCAAGTCGTCCGGCGCGTCCGGGGCGCGCGAACTGATCCCTTCGAACAACCCCGAGTTCCGCGACGGGCTACCGCTGGGTTCCGGCGAGGGAGTCGCCGAGGTCTTCATGGGCGTCGTGGACGAGGACACGGGCGAGATGCGCAAGGGCGAGCCGGTCACGGCCAAGGTCCGCAAGCAGGTACGACACAACGCGTTCTTCTACGTCGACGAAGGCGAACGGCTGACCCAGCTCAACTCGCGGCTCGGTACCGTGCTCGCCGAGACGCTGCGCAGCGCCGCGATGGGCGACACGCTCGGGCAGACCAACGCGTCCGAGGACCGCACCCGCTATATCGCGCCGGGCAGCTACAGTCTCGGCCTCGTCATCGCCTACCAGCCGACCACGGTCACCGCGCTGCTCGCCGATGGGCACACCGGCAGCCCGCAGCGGTTCTTCTGGACATGGGCCGAGGACCCATCCATCCCGTTCGACGCGCCGGAGCACCCCGGACCGCTGGCCCTGGACCCGTGCGTGGAGAACGCGCAGCGCAACCTCGACATCAGGTTCCCCGCGAGCGTCCAGGAGCTGATCCGCCGGGAACGCGTCCTACGGGGCCAGGGAAAGATCGAGGTCGCCGAACTGGACGGCCACCACCGGTTCATGACCGCGAAGATGGCCGCGCTGCTCGCATTGCTCGACGGCCGCTTCGAGGTCGACGAGACGGACTGGGATCTTGCCGAGATGGCGTGGCAGTCCTCGTGCGCGGTGCGCGATTCCCTCGTACGCCGGGCGAAGCTCGAGTCCGAGGCGGCCCGGGAGCGCGAACAGGATCAGAAGGTGCTGCTCGCGGTGCGCGCCCACGGCGCCAAGCGCGGAGCCGATCTGCGGCTTGAGCGCATAGCGATCGCGGTGCGGCGCGCGGTGTCGAAGGCGGGGCCGGGCGGGTTGTCGTTCAACGGCGTGAAGATGGCGATCGCGAGCCGGGACCGGGACGCGCTGGAGGAGTCGATCGACGTCGCCGTCTCGCGGGGCTGGATCTACGAGGACGGCGAGCGGTTCTGTATCGCGACCGAGTTCGAGAACGCGGACGCGTAGTTGATCTTATGGACATCGGAGGCGGTATGGACGCTATGGACATATGGACGCGCGTCCATACCCCCCCTCGCGCGCAGAATTCAGCGCCTCTAGAACTACCAGATACAACAACAAAAAGGACATCTTGTCTTTTCGTGCGCGCGCACGACACGACCCCTATGGACACATGTCCATATGTCCATAGCGCGTCCATAGTCCAGAGCATCCGACGAGGAAGCCGATCATGATTGCCGACAGAAGCCTCACGGCCCAGAGCACACCCACCGTCACGATCGGCGCCCTAACGGTCGGACAGATCCACTGCCTGCCGGAAAACGACGCGACCTGGGTGCGCACAGGCCCCGGCACAGCGCTCCCGAGCCGCCTGAACGCCCGATTCGTCGTAGCCGACCCCGCCGTCGACGTCACCATGCGCATCCTCGTGGACGGCAGCGGCAGGCCCGTCGTCGGGAGCCTGACCATCGACTGCAAACCCGGCGTCAATGTCTCGATCACCCTCATGAGGCGCCTGCCGGTCGACGCGATGATGCGCGAAGCGCTCAACCGGTCCGCCGTGCAGCGACCCGAACCGACGCCGGCCGAGGCGCCGAAGTACACACGGTTCAGGCCGGTCGACGAGGACCGGGTCAAGCGCGTCGCGGAGGTCTACCGGCTGGCGCTCGCCGGCGGCAGCATCGCCCCGACGGAGGTGGTTGCGGCGACGCTCGGCTACTCGAGGGCGACCGCGTCCAGGGATGTGCGGCGCGCCCGGAAGGTCGGCCTGATACCGCCCCTCGCGGAACTGCGCCTATGCGGGTCCGAGGCGCCGCGAAAGGAGAAGTCCGCGTGAGCGCCGATCGCCCGACGAGGCTCGAAGTCGAGACCCTGACCGCCGCGCTGGAACGTGGATGGGCTCCGCCGCTGCCCGTCACCGCGCACCTCGACCTCGCCGTGACCGTCCTCGCGTCCATGAGCGGCGAGGACCAGCGGCCCGAACCGCAGTACGACCAGGACGGCTACCTGGCCGGATGGCACGGCATCGCGCCCGTGCGCCCGCAGGCACCGAAACGGCGCGACAGCGTGACGCGCAAGCACCTCGAAGAGGTTGCCGAGGTCTACCGCCAAGCCGTCGAGGACGGGGCGGCTCCGACGATGGCCGTGGCCACCAGGTTCAATGCCTCGCATTCGACGGCAACCCGCTGGGTCGGGATGGCGCGCCACCCGAGAAACCCTGCCGTTTATCCTCGACGTACCTTGACACGATAAACTCTGGGGTATATGTTGGGGGTGTCGGCAGGGAGAACGACCCGAGGGAGACCGCAATGACCGCCACCGCCACAATCGAGCAGACCGCCGGACAGACCTTCACCGCCCACATGCTCAAGAACCTCGGCATCGGCTCCCGGACCCGCCTGCGCCAGTCGCTGCGCGAGGACATCCTCGACGCCGTCGTCAACGCCGCCACCATCCCCGGCTACTACAGCGAGACCCGCGCCGCCGCCTTCAGCCCCGCCTACGCCGTCGTCAACGGCTACCGCGCCAACTCCGGCGGCAGCAGGATCGACGCGATCGTCGGCTGGTACTTCCGCGAAGGACTCTCCGCCTACCAGTTCGTGAAGATGCTCGGCCGCATGGTCGACGCGGGCGTCACCACCAGCTACCAGGCCGAGCAGTTCTTCAGCGGCCTGCGCGACGAGGCCAACGCCGCCTACGCCGCCCGCTACGCCCGCTGAGGGGACCGAGATGGCCCACGCGCTCGACACGACCCGCGACGAATGGCAGGCCGACGCCGCCCGCTCCGTACGCCTGTCCTGCTACCCCTACCAGCGCATCCCCGCCGACCACCCCGTCCACGCCTGGTCGCAGGCGGCGCAGGACCTCGGCAAGGACCTGGCCGAGCGCACCCGCGCCGCCCTGACCGATCGGCTGCGCGAGAGCACCGGCCACTACGCCACCGCCGTCCGCTCCCGCCGGCTGACGCTCGGCCGTCAGGCTCGGGCGGACGAGTGGGGCGAGGTCGCCGCGACGATCCGCCGCGCACTGAACCACGAACTCGTCAGCACCGACACCGCTGCACTCACCTACGACCTGCTCGCCCTCGACCGACTGGCGCGCGAGCACACCGCCGCGATCCACGCCCTCGGCGAGCAGCTTACCTCCCAGGCCATCGAACGCGAGACCGCGCGCCGCGCCACCGACGACGCGTGGCAGCGGGAACTCAAGCGCCGCGAGGAGATCAAGGCGTACCTGACCGGAAGCACGAGGCTCGCCCGGTGACCGCGCTCGAGGCGCCGCAGCGCACGTCGATCCGCGTCCTCGGCCACCCCTGGGAACTGCAGCACGTCCACGACGCCCCCGACTTCCCCGCGATCACACCGCTCAAGACATGGGGCACCCTCACCCTGGAAAGCTGCGGACTGACCCCGGCGCAGGGCAGGCACATGGCCGCGGTCCACGAAGCCGCCCACACAATGCTGCTCCACGCCGCCGGCTACCAGATCGAAGAGGTCCAGATCTACCCCGACGACCCGCAGTCCCCGCACCCCTGGCAGCGCCCCGGCGACGGCCACACCACGGTCGGCGCCCTGCGCCCCGGCGCCTACCCAACGCCCGGCGCGGTGTTCTCGGCCCTGCTCGCCGGGCAGGCCGCAGCGGCGATGTGGCTGGAGCGGGAGGGCCTGGCCAACGACCACAGCCGGCTGCTGACGTATTCGACCGCGACGGGCGACCACGAGCGGCTGCTGTCCGCCGACAACGCCGCGTTCCTGTACGGGGACGCGCAGCCGCCGAGCAACTGGCGCGGGCTCGTGTTCCGGGTCGACGCGCTGATCGCGGCGGCCCGGCGCGACCTCACGCGGCAGTGGCCGACGGTGGCTGCGGTCGCGCGGTTCGTGGACGAGCGCGGCGCGGCGCACGCCGGACAGTTGGCCGAGTTGTTCGCCGCACAGGAGCGCCTCGGCCGGATCGGTGCCCGATGACCGAGCTGCCCGACCCCGCGGACCTCGACCGGATCGAGGACCCGATTCAGCGTTCCCGCGCCTACGTGGCCGCGATGGACACCCTCTGGCGGGCCTACGTCGAAGCGCGCCGGCCCTACGTCGAGGGACGCAGACGCGCCCTCGCCGAAGCGGTCCAGCAGCACGGCTCGAAGAAAGCCGTCGCCGAGAAGCTCGGCATCAGCCCGGCCGCCGTCGGCAAAGCCCTGAATGCACACACCGACACCGAGAGGAACCCCGAATGATCGACCTGAGCGCCCTGAACTCGGCCACGAAATACCCGAGCATCCCCACGTACCACGCCCTCGGCGAACGCGGGATCCTGACCGAGGAGGCCGCCGCGTTCCACGGCGACGTGATCCTCACCGAGAAAGTGGACGGAAGTAACGGCAGGATCGTTCGCCTGCCCGGCGGCGACTGGTTCATCGGCTCACGCGAGGAACTGCTCACCGCCCGCGGCGACCGTGTCCACAACCCGTCGCAAGGCATCGTGGATGCCCTGCGTCCGCTCGCGGACCGCCTCGTCGGCGAGGACAACGGACAGGTCATGGTGTACTTCCTCGAAGCGTACGGCGGCCGCATCGGCGGCCAAGCCAGGCAGTACACCGGCGCCGGCACGGTCGGCTGCCGCATGTTCGACCTGGCGTGGGTCGACCCGGCCGTCCTCGCCTGGGACCGCGAACGCATCGCATCCTGGCGCGACGGGGGCGGCCAGACGTTCTCGACCGAGCACACCCTCAGGCGCTGCGCGGCCGCCGAGGGTATCGAGTTGACCCCGCGCCTCGGCACGGTCCCGGCCGAGCAGTTGCCGACCACGCTTGAGGGCACGCTTGATTGGCTGACCGGGACGCTTCCGGGCACGCTCGTGGCCCTGGATGAGCGGGCGGGCGGACGCGCGGAGGGGATCGTGTTGCGCACCACGGATCGGTCGGTGATCGCGAAGGCGCGGTTCCAGGACTACGAGCGCACCATCAAGGCGCGGCGGCCGCAGCAGGGCAAGCGTGCGGCGGTGTCGGCGTGAGCGAGACGGCCCCGGAACTGCTGCACATCGAACTGCTCGACGCGCACGGCAACCCCACCGGGTACGCCCGCTGCGACAAGGCAGATGGCACCTTCCCCGGCGGGCTGCTCGCCCACAACAGCGGCACGGCGACCTGCGAAGCCTGCATCGACTGGGAACCGGACGAGGACGAGGATGAGGAGGCCCAGCCGTGATCCCGTCCGGCGCCGTCACCAACCACGACCGCCTACCATCCGACGTGTTCGACGCGGCGATGATGGCCGCGTTCCCCGGCCTGCCCCAATGCATGACCCTCGACGAGGCCGGGCGCCTGGTCGCCGCCGCGCTGAACGCCGCATGGCCGCTGATCGAACACCGCATCCGCGGGCAGGTCGCGGACGAACTGGACGAGTCCGCGGGCGCATACGACCCGGCGATCTGGCGGCCCGACTCGCCGCACCCGGACGCGATCGCGGCGCGGGCGATGCGGCACGCGTACACCACCGCGGCCCGGCTGACACGGCGCGGGACGACCGACGACGAGGACACCGGGTGCGAGACCGACAACGACGAGGGTCCCGAACCGGCCGACGGCGACCACGGCACCTGCGCCACCTGCGGCAAACTGATCGAGTTCATCGACCCGCGCGACGGCATGCCCGGCGTGTGGCGCCACGTCCAGATGCCCGCCGACCACTACGCGCAGTTGGGAGGGCCGGCGTGAGCGACACCATCACACCGCCTCGCGGGTGCCTGTTCTGCGCCTACGACCGCCCCGACCTGAACCGGGTCCTCGCGCAGAACACCACCTGCTACGCCCGCTACGACAACTATCCCGCAGCCCCGGGGCACATCGAGGTCGCCCCGAAACGGCACGTCGAGTCGTTCTTCGACCTCACCGCGCAGGAGTCCGCCGACGCTGTCGCGCTGCTCGCCCGCGCGAGGGAACTCGTCACGGCCGAGCATCCCTGCGACGGCTACACGATCGGCGTCAACGAGGGCCGGGCGGCGGGGCGCACGATCGACCATGTTCACATCCATCTGATCCCGCGCACGGTGGGCGATGTGCCGGATCCGCGCGGAGGGGTCAGGATGGTCGTCTCGAGTCGCAGCCCGGACGAATGGACGGGCGTCGTTGGGACGAAACCTGAGGTGGTCCCGCCCTCGCGACCCGACGGCCACGGCACCTGCTCGGCCCTCGTGGGCCGCGGCGCCGAGGGGACCGCCACCTGCGGCTACGAGATCACGCTGCGCGCCGAACGCACCGTGCTCATGACCGACGGCACAGACGGGCACGGCCAGCCCGGCGGACGCGAGACCCTGGTGTGGCGGCACACCGACCCCGCGATCGACTACATGCACACCGCGCAGTTGGGAGGGCCAGCGTGACCGACAACACCGCGCTCGGCGACCGCATGAAAACGTACGAGCAGGCAACCCGGACCATGATGCCCCGCCGCACGTACTCGATCCTGCGCGCCGACGGACGCGCCTTCCACGGCTACCTGCGCCACGCCGCGAAACCGTTCGACGAGGCGTTCATGGCCGACATGGACCAGGTCGCCCGCGAACTGTGCCAGGAGATCACCGGAGCTGTGTTCGCGTACGCCCAGTCCGATGAAATCTCCGTGCTGTACGCGGACTTCGGGTCGACCGACACCCAGCCCTGGTTCGGCGGGGTCCTGGCGAAGCAGACCACGATCGCCGCGTCGCTCGCGACCGCGGTGCTCAACGAACGCCGCCCCGGCGCGGGCCGCGCCCTGTTCGACGCCCGCGCGTTCACCCTCGCGGACCCGGTGGAGGTCGCGAACTATTTCCACTGGCGCCAGCGCGACGCCGTGCGCAACTCGATCACCATGGCCGCGCAATCCGTATTCAGCCACAAACGCCTCCACGGCCTGAACGGCGACCAGAAGCAGGAGCTGCTGTTCACCGAGGCGGGCATCAACTGGAACGACTACCCCGACGGGTGTAAGCGCGGCCGGGTCGCAGTCCGGCGGGTGGGGGAGCGGGAGGTGACGTTCACGGACCGGCGCACCAAGACGGAGGAGACGGTGATGGCGATGCGGTCGTGGTGGGAGGTGGGCGCGGCGCCGAGGTTCACCGCGGACCCGGGCGGATTCCTCGCGCAGGTGATCCCGCCGCTGCCGACGCTCGCCGGATACGCCGAGGTGTCCGAGTCCGCGAGCGTTGCCGCGTGACCCCCGAGGAACGTGCCGCACGCGACCGACTCGCCGCTTTCCTGAGCCACCCCGGCCTGCGACGCGACGTCGAGCCCGGAGACCCGGCCGATGTCATCGCGGTCATCACCGGCCGCCTGGACATGCCGCGGCTTTACAAGAGCGACCTGCGTCTGCTGCTGGCCACGCTCGACCGGTACGACGCCGTCGAGGAGTCCGTGTTCGAGACCGCGCGGCAGGTAGCCGAATTCGCCGAACGCCACGGGCCGGTGCCGGACCGCGTGGAGGTCACCTACAGCGCGGCCCCTGTGCGGCGAGGCGAGGGCGCCCCCAACCCGTACAGCGGCACACCGCAGGGGATCGTGCGGCGCGTCATCACGGACAAACGCGCGGGCGCATCCGACCAGGCGATCGCCCGCAACGCCGTCACCGAGGCCCTGCACCTGATCACAGGCCACGACGGGGACGCGGCCGGCTGCGACACCTGCCGCGACGCCACGGACCGGGCGGTCCGTGACGTGCGCACCCCGCGCCCGTTCGACCCGACCGGATGCTCCATCGTCGTGCCGCAGGGCAACGGCGGCGGGGCGTGCACGTGCGCGCTGCGCGGCGTCCAGGACTGCCCGTGCCTGACGGGCGACGCCGATGTGTGAGACCTGCTGGGTCGAGCACGGCCGCCCCGACACCTGGAACCCCGACATCGCCCGCGCCCTCGAACTGATCCGCGCGATCTACGAGGTCGAACCCGTCGGCGCACCGCTGCACGTCGTCCTAGATGACTGGAACATCGAAGACGGACACATCAAGATCTGGCCCGACCCCGAGACTGACCCGCAAGCCATGGCCGCAGCGGAGGAGTTGGTGCCGCTGCTGCGCCGCATGAGCGTCACGCAGCGTGCTGCGGCGCTCGCCTACCACGACGGACTCCTGGAGGTCCCGGCCACATGACCGCGCCGACGGCCCGTACCGACAATCCGTTCCCGGACAAGCCCTGTTACGTATGCGAAACGAAGGGCCCGACGGCCTGTCGCGTGTGCGGCGACCGGTGTGCGCACCAGATCCGGGTCGTGGGCGACCGGGAGGTTCGCATGCACCGCGAACCGTGCGCGAGGCTGTTCTCGGACATCGTGCACATCGGCCTCTACGGGACGGACTTCCAGGCATGACCGACCTGCTCGGCGAGATCCGCGGCCGCGGCGCACGCCTGACCGGGTCCCATATCGACGACTGCGGCGAGAGCAGCGCCTACCGGGACCGGCGCACCCTGCTGCGGCTGCTCGACGTCACCCGCGAAGAACTCGCCGACACGATCGCCAGGGTCGACCGGGTGCGCACGATCCACAACCGCGCCGAGTGCTGCAACGTGCGCTGTGAGCTGGGCGGCTGGTGTATCGGCTGCGACCCGGACGGTGACGAGCCGTGCAGCGAACACCCCTGGCCGTGCCCGACCGTGCTCGCACTGGAACCGGACGCGAAACTGCCCGACCAGTACGCGGCGTGGGTGCTCAAGCGCGACCACGACGCCGTGAAGGCTGAGCGTGACCGGGTCGTCGCCGAGAACCGGCTCCTGCGCGCTGCGCGACGACCCCCGCTCCGACGGCCAGTGCAGCCAGCGGTGTGGGCCCACGCCCCGCACCGCTGGCTGCCCAACCGTGTCGCCCTGGAGTGTCCGGGCATCCCCAAGCCAGGCGAAGCACGCGACGACCACGACGGAGAAGACGATGACTGAAACCGGCGCGGCCGCGCTCGATGGCCCGTACACCTGGGGCGAGTCGGTCACCTGGACCGCCGGACGGATCCTGGTGCCGCTGAACCGTGACGGCGCGAGCGTCGCGGACCTCGAACTCGACGAAGCCGGCGCGCGGGAACTCGCCGCGCACCTCACCGGCGTCCTCGAAGGCGACCTGTCGATCAAACGCGGGCTCGTGCACTTCCCCGCCGACTGGACCGAGGGGCAGCGTGCCCGGTTCCGCGCCGCATGGGACGAGGCACAGCGGTGAGTGACGACGACGTGGACGACCTCGACATCCTCAGCCGTGCGGACCTCGCGGAACTGTCCGGCCCCGCGTACTGCTCGCCGCCGAGGGCTGGCGCGTCACCCCGATCGACCCCGGGCCGCCGATCGGCGAACTACTGCCCCCGCCGACGGAGTGAGGACGCGATGACCGACGACGTAGACGCGGCCGCCGAGGTGACCGAGTTCCTCGGCCTGTACGAGCAGCACGGCCACCCCGACCTGATCAGCCACCACATGCGGCCGAGTAAGCCCGGGTTCCTCGTGCCCCCGGCGGAACTTCGCGCCAGCCACCTGCGCGCGATCCTCGCGCAGAACGCGCGCATGCTCAGCCTCCTGCTCGGCCACCCGAAAGACCCGGATCCGGCGCCCTGGACCGACCCCGACAGCGGCGCCACGTTCGACCTGATGCGCCCGTTCACCGACGCGCACGGCGGCACGTGGGAACACGCCGGCTGGCTGCACCACCTCGGCCCCGACGCAGCCCCCGAACCCGTGCTCGTGCTACTCAGCGAAGACCCGCCGACCGAGGACACGTACGCGCGGATCAGCGGGCAATGGGGGCCGCTCACGCAGGCCGAACCCGAGGGGTCGTCGTGATCGTCGCCGTTCTGGTCGCCATCGGCGGGGCGCTGGGTGCTGGGATCATCATCGGCATCGCTGTCGGGCGCCCGGTCTGGAACCGGGTCGAGCGGTGGGTCAACGACGTCCCGGACGTGACCAAGAACGGCCAGCAGTCGCCGAGGGGCGTGGACCGGCCGCCCGTGATCACCGTCCAGGGCGAGACGCCGCCACCCGTCCACTACATCCCGGAGGGCCGATGACCTGGCGCGAACCAGAACCGGGCGGCTGGGGCGCCATCCCGGAGCGCACCGAAGCCCCGCGCTTCGACCAGGCACCGACCCTGCGCCTCGTGGTCGACGAGAGAGTGCCACCCGGCACCGTGGCCATGATCGGCGCGGACGGCGCCGTGCACACGATCCGCAACATCGGCGCTGAGGCCGACGCGCGCTACCCGGACTGGATCGGTGTCGGCGACGGACCCGGCATCCCATGCCGTGTGCTCGGGATCGACTTCGCCCCGGACGGTGGCGGCCCGCCCGTCGTCGGCCACCGGGACGCGGACGGCGTGCTGCACATCGACAGCGCGGCCACCGCCCGGCGCCCGAGCCACGGCGAGATCGTCGCGCACTTCTCGCGCCTGCGCCCCGCCGCCGGTTTCCTGGTGGACATCAGCGCCCCGCCGAACAGTTGCGCCCGCTGCGGCACGGACCAGCGCGGCCACGACGGCGACCACGCCTACACCCAGCCCGATGACGCGCTGCGGCTCGCCCGGATGAAGGAACGGCGCCGCGCCCGGCTCAACCCGCCGCCCACGGTCGCGGCACTGCCCGACGTGCTCGTGACGTTCGCTGTGGACACCACACGCCTCGCCGAGTCCATGCGGCGCCTAGGGGAGGCGATCAGCGGCGCGCTGCAACCCGCCGTCGCAGCCGAACGTGCCCGGCAGGCGGCCATCACGACCGGAGCCGCCGCGCCGGCCGAGTCCCCGGGCTACGAGGCGATGCGCCGCGCGATCCTGGCGCTGCCGACGTCCGGGCCGATCCTCGCGTCCGACGCGGACTGGGACGCGCAAGGCAGTGTGTGCGCGCACGTCTGCGGCGGTTCACCGGACCATGTGTGCGACGCCCGCGCGACCACCACGATCCGGTACCGGCTGCCGTCCGGCGGAACCCGGGCGCTCCCGCTGTGTGCACCCTGTGCGGAGGCCGAAACCGCGGCGGCGGGCGTGGCATCCTGAAGCGGTGACCGCCAACCCGATGATTGACCAGCTCGCCGCCGAGGTGCGCAGACGCTCGGCGCACCGACCCGAAGCCGCCACCCGCATCGCCGAGTTCATCGCCAGCCGGCTGCGCAGCGAACTCGGCGACCAGCTCACCGACCAGCAGATCGGCGCCGTCCTGCTGTGCAGCGCGTGCGCCGCGATGTCGCTCGCCAAGGAGTTCGGTTTGAGCGGACGCGCGATCGCCAACGGGATCGCGGTCGCGGGCGAGCAGGTCTACCACCACCCGGTCGACCGTGGCTAACTCGATGGATGCCTGGCGCAGGTCCCGGCGCGACCTGTTGGAGATCGAGAACCCGGGCGCCCAGTGCGGGCACTGCGGCTTCGGAAACCGGCTCAAGGGTGCCTGGTCGGTGGAGGGCGGGCGGCTGGTGTTCCGTGCCGATGCGAACCCGCTGCGCTCCCGAGGCCCGGACTTCGAGTCGTGCGGCGAGTCGGACGAGATCGCCGAATTCCGGAAGATCACCGTCAATGGGGAGCCGCTCACACCCGAGCAGGTCGCTGAACTCCAGGCGGCTGCCCGCGCGGCCGACGGGACGGAGTTCGACGATGCCTGATCTCGATGTCGCGCTTCTGCGCTCGGTTCCCGTCCCCGCTGCGATTACCGAAGTGGCCGGCTGTTCGTGCGGCGGCCTCGACTGGCACAAGCAGGACTGCACCATCTGGTCGACGCCGGCCGACGACGCCATCGCGGCGGTAGAAGCCGCGCGCAGACGCGTGCGCGAGTACGGCGACGAACTCAACCGGCAGCTTCGCGCAGCCCTCGGAGGTCTGGCATGACGATAATGGGCTGCGACCAGCGGAAACAGCCCCCACCCTTAGCCGTGGCCGAGAAGATTTCGCGCCGAAACTTAAGGTTCCAGCGCGAGTGCTGGTTTTGCATCAGCGAGGTCGCCGATGCCTGACGACGCGACGGAACTGGTGCTGTTCGTCGAGGCGTGCCTCGCGCAGGACGAAGCCGCCGCGCTCGGCTGCCCCTCACACGACTGGGTCGCCTCCGGCGCGACCGTGCGCGGAGGGCCGCGTGTCCGGACGGCCGGACCGGGGCCACTCATGTCGCAGTTCGTCGGCGAGCCGTTCCCGGACACGGTGGCGGTGCCGCTGCCGCGCGAGCCGCGCCCAGACGACTTCTGGACGCAGGTCAACCTGCACGGCACGACGGGCAAGTTCGAGTCGGAGATGCGCGTCGCCGAGTACATCGCCAGTTGGGACCCGTCGCGGGTGCTCGCCGAGGTGGAGGCGAAACGTGAGGTGCTGCGCCTGCATCACCGGATGAATCCGGGCGAGTGCGTCCGCTGCCACGAGATGATCGGGCCGGACCTCGTCAGCGAACGGTATCCGTGCAGGACACTGCGCGCGGTGATCTCCCTGTACGCGGGCAGTCCCGGGTTCCGGCCCGAGTGGGCGATGGCGTGACCTCTGAACCGCGGCCCACGCCCGGCCGCTGGGTTGATGAGCCGGTGCTGCCCGAACTGCCCACGGGCCCGCCGCCGCATCTGATCCGGGTGGAGGGCGCCCGGCTGATCCGGGTCATGAATGTGGACGCCCACAACCCCGCGTCCCGTGACGGCTACACCGAGGCTGTCGTCCTCGCGACCGCGCCCCTGGGCGGCGGCACAGGCGTGCTGGTAGCGTGGCTCGGAGGCTGGCAGGAGGGCCACCGGGCGACCGGGAGAGGCCGCTACGCCTGGTGCCGGCTGCTCGAGGACCGGGTGCGCGAAGTGGCGCCGCCACGCGCCAAAATCGACGGCGCCGAATGGCACGGCCACCACGCCGAGGGCGAGTTCGCGGGGGCGGTGCGGCAGGCCGCGGAGCTGCTGCCCGAGGAGATGCGGGCGGCCGCGCTCACACCCAGGCCGGTCGACGGGTCGGCGTAAGCACACCGCACGCCCACACCCTCAGCGCCGCCACACGTTCACCCGCTCCGTCTCCAACAGCGGCGCCCCGTCCGGACCCTTCACATACGACGGGATCCACGTCTGGCGCCGCAGCGACCGCGCCGGGCCGAACGCTTGATTTCGCCAATGCCCGGACACGACCCACCTATACCGGTAACGGCGCGCCGAACCCTCGCCGCCCTCCTCGTCGGGAACCTGCGGCCGGTACAGGCGCCGCAGGTCGATCAGGGTCACCGCCGGCTCCGGGCGCCCATCCCGCCGAGCGCGCCGGGCATCGTCCTTCGGCGCGTCCACGCGCGAGCGCTCGGCCAGCTTCGGCTGCTGCATCAGCGCCCACGCCGCCGCCATCGCCAGGCACACCGTCAGTAGCGCGGGTTCGTCGATCATCTCGGCGATCTCGGTCGCTGTGTGTGCGACGGGGTCGGCGGGCAGGTCCCAGCCCTGCATCGGCATCAGCGGGGGCATCGCGACCCCGCCGGGCAGCGGGACACGGCCCGGCAGCGCCGCCTCGATGCGGTCCCACCGCACCCAGCCGACCAGCAGCATCCCGCCCTCGCGGGGGCCCCAGGACACGGCGTCGAACGGCACACGCACACTGAGGCGCTCGGGCACCGTCCCGAGGGCCGTGTCGACGGTGCGCCCCCGGGTGTCGAACATCGATCCCACGTCGAGGGACTGGCCGATGCCTCCGTCCCACACCAGTAGTCCGCTGGCGCTGGGCCGGTAGGCGTGCGCGAAGCACACCTCGGGCAGTGACGCCCCCGCGGCCATGGCCAGGGCGGACATGTCGGGTGTCGCCCAGTACAGCTCCGCGGTGGAGATCGAGGAGGCGGCGGTCGTGAAACGGGTCGCGTAGTCGGGGCGCAGCCGCTCGAGCGAGCCGTCGGTGAGCCTGCGCCAACTCTGCGTCCGGGTCCGCGGCAGCGCGGCGGGCGACCATCGGCGCGTCGGCGCGTGCGCGCCCGGCCCCTGCTGGCCCCGCGCTGCCGCAGCCCCGGGCCCGGTCACCGCCGTCTCGTCTCGCGCTCGATCTCCTGGTGCTTGCGCGTGAGGAACGCGTCGAAACGGGCCGCGCACTTCGGGGCGATTCGGTCCGCGGCTTTCAGCGCGGCCGCGGCGGGCAGCGCGGCCGGCCACAGGACCGCGGTGACCAGGTATGTCGCCGCGAAGAACAACCGGCCCTGCCCGCCGCGCCGGTCGGCGACCCACATCGCGCGCCCGATCAGCAAGGGCGCGAGGGGCGCGAGCACCGCGAAGTAGACCACGACGAGGCTATGCACGGCCGTCTCCGTCTTCGGCGAACTTTGGCGCCGGGTGCTGTGCCTGGTTCATCCGCGGGGGTCCTCCGGGTATCCGGCGGCGCGCAGCCCGTCGCCGTGCTCGCCGCCGGCCCGTGTCGCGGACCGATAGCGCACCGCCGCGTCCAGGACCCCGGCGGCCTGCCTCGGCGTCCAGGCGCGTGCCGCGTCCAGCAGGTCCGGGTACACGGTAGTGCCGGTGACGTCGTCAGTGAGGTCGGCGATCTCGCCGAGCAGGAACCCGCGCGGGTCCTCGAGCGCGACCTCGTCGACGAGGATGCCCTGAAGGACGTCGAGCAACTGACAGAACAGGGCGATCGGGAATGCGGGGATCACGGCCGGGGCCGTCGGCTCGGCGTAGACGACGCAGGCGTCGGGCAGCAGGTCGCGCACGCGCGCCACGGCGGCGCGGTGCCAGGACGCGGGCAGTGCGCCCTGGGGGTCGTGTTCGCGGTAGTCCGCGTCGGTGCGGTAGGTCTCGATCAGCGGGGCCGGGCGGTCCGCGAGGCTGTCGGCGAGTTGGCGCACGAAGTCCGCGGTGTGCGTCTCGAGTTTGGCGATCTCGGTGGCGACGCCGCCGGGCACGGGGTATTTGCCCTCTTCCCAGTGGCGTACGGTGCGTCCGGACACGCGTAGGTGTGCGGCGAGGGCGTCGCCGGTCAGGCCGAGGTGTTCGCGGATGACGCGCAGTTCGGCGGCGTTCATCCGGTCGGGTTCGCGGGCGGTGGGCATGGGTGTGCTCCCTGGGCGTAGACGGGCGCGCCGCCGCGGAACGTGGTCCGGGCGGCGCGGCGCCGGGGTGCGTCAGATGCGCTCGACGGTGGCGACGTAGCCGGTGTCGACGCCGTCCCAGGGCTCGGCGACGGACCAGCCGGCGTCGCGCAGCATCTTCTCTGCCTGGTGGATCAGTGCGTCGCGGTCGCCGTCGCGTGCGTCGATGTCGGTCTCGGCGTAGAACAGCGGGTCGCCGGTGGAGCCCCAGACGGGGGTTTCGTCGTTCTCGCCCTTGTAGCCGGTGATCTCGTCGGCGAGGACGGTGACGTCGATGTTGCCGTGGGGCAGTGCGCTGGCGTCGGTGGTGATCCACGCGGTGAAGTGCTCGCTCATGGCCGGTTCCTTCCGGGTGGGTCTGGGGCTTTCCCCTGACCTCTTGACACCATCATAGCTTCCTAAAGTAGGAAGCGCAAGGGTTCTGATAAACGATCACGCAGAGCTGCCACGACGTGGACAATGGCCGTGCAGCCACCGAACGGAGCACCACGTGACCACACCCCAGATCGCGGAACTCGCCGCGGAGATCCGCCGCCGCAGCCGCGGCCAGTCCCCTGCGACGAAGAAGCAGACCCGCCAGTCCGCCGCCGACTTCCATCGCGACCTTCCTGGTATCGGCGACGAGGTGATCGGCGAGGTGCTGCTGCGCGCCGCGGTGTTCGCGTCCGCCGTGTTCCAGGCCAGCCCGGGGGCGAGCGTCCGGGACCTGTCCAGCCTGCTCGGCGCGATCGGGCAGCACATGTTCCACCACCCGCAGGGCGCCGACACGGACTGCCCCGACGAGGCGGCCGACGGTGGCCAAGCCTGAGGACTGCGTCCACCCGTACCCCCGGCCCATGAGGGACGGGCAACGCTACTGCCCGTCCTGCCGCGCGAGACTGCCCGCACTCACCCCGGATGAGACCGCCGAAGCGCACGACCAGCGCCAGGCGACCCGGCCGATGTCGCGATTTACCGGCTCCGGGCGCTGCGGGCACTGCGACACCACCGTGGGCCTCGACGAACGCCACCGCATCGGATTCCACTTCCAAGACGGCATCGCGGCCCCTTGCGCGGGCGTCGGCACCGACCCGCAAGCACCCAGCCCCTACGACCGCGGCAGGCCGCTACGCGAACGCACGGTCACGTTCTGGCCCGGCGACCTGTCGGCGCTCATCGACGCCGTGGCGCACGGCCGCGAGTCGGTGTTCTGCGAGACGGCGCGCTGGCCGTGCGCAACCAGGCTGCACCCGATCTACCAGGTGCGCGCGGGCGGGCATCCGCGCGAGTTCCAGTTGGCGACCGACGGGCCGGACCGGTTGTTCGCTGACCCGGTGCTGTGGTCCGCCGGGCAGTCGATGGACACGGCGGCCCTGCTGTGGTGCCCGTGGACGCATTTCCCGGGGCGCGACTGCCGCTGCGAGACGCTGGCGCGGGAAGCGGCGCAGTGCAGTGCCCTGTCCACCGGGCTTCGACGCAGCGGCGCCTGCGAGGCGGAACTGTCCGCGCTGCGCGGTGAGGGATGATGAAGCGTGACTGACGCCGATACCTGCCGCCCGGTGACGCTCCCGTCAGGCGAGACGATCCCGGTGCGCGGCCGCGGGGGTCTCGGTCCGGCCGGTGTCGCGGCGCTCGCCGAGGTCATTGAAGCGGCCCGCGCCAAGCACGCGGCCGAGCATCCGTCCGACCCCGGCGCCGAGGACCTGTACGGGCGCGTGGACGCCGTGTGCGGGCGACTACGGCTGCCCCGGTACCGGGCGGCCAAGGCGATCGGCGTGAGGCACAGCGTGCTTGTGCGGCTCGCGCAGGGGCGCATGCCGGGCGGTGCCGAACGGGCCGCGATCGAGACGTGGCTCGCCGCTCAGAACCCGCCGGCGCCCGGCACCTGACCCGCGTCCGGTCCCGACGTGGGCGCGTCCGCGGTGCTCGCCCGCATCAACGCCACCACCGCCTCCAACCGCGCGACCGCGTCCGACTCGAACTCGCCACTGCCCGTGAACGGCGAGATGCCGTGCCCCTGCAGGTCCCGCCACAGATCCGGCACGAACCGCCCCACCGCGATCCCGAACGGCGCCAGGGCGTCACGCAGCGCCGACACCACGTCGAGCAGCGGATCCGTGCTGTCACGCCGCCCGTTGCCCGTCACGAGGCCCGCGCCGATGCGTCCTCGGCCGCACCCGCACCGAGCCGCCGGCGCACCTCGTCGGGCACCTCGTGCTCCGGCACCAGATGCACCCGCACCGCCGGACCCCGCAGCGACACCGGCGGCGCCAACGCCAGATCCATCCGGCCCGGGTAGAACACGAACCGCGTCTCGAGGTCCCCGTCGAAACCCTCCGTGCCCCGATACTCCTCGAACAGGGCCCGCGCGTCGGCCTCGGACACGAAATCCCCGGTTATCCCCGCCCGATCCACGTAGTACACGCGCGCGAGCGGCAGCGGCGCCGGATACACCGCGTACACCCAGCGGGCACCCACCTGCGCCGCGACCAGGCCCGGCGCCGCCACATCGATCGGACACAGCGCCCCCGCCGCCCGCTCCACCGTGTCGAACACCCACCGCGACGCCGCGGGCCGCTCACTCATCGCCTGGATCGCGGCGGCCGCGTCCTCGTCCGTGACGCCCCACACCACCACCCGCACCCGCGCGCTCACAGCGCACCGACCCGCAGCACGCACTGAAACCGGGACGCCTCCACCAGTCCGCGCCCCACCCGCAGAACCCGGCCGCCGACCCGCGCCACCACCATGCGGCGGCACCCGCTGTACGCCGAGAGCCGGTCCGGATGCCACACCAGCAGCCACGTGTCCGCCCTCGACGCCCGCGCCACCGCGTCGCGCAGCGCCTCCCGTACCGCGGCGACGTCCAGCCAGCCGCCCGCGGTGCGCCCGTCGAGGGTCGCCGCATGCCCGTAGTCCACGCACACCGCCACCACCGCGCAGTCCTGTGTCGCGGCGTATTGGCGGCATTGGCGCAGCCGGTCCGCGAGCAGCGGGTCGTCGGGGGTCACGCACCGGTCGTAGAGCACCACCGGCTGGCCCCGCCAGGGCGCGGTGTCGTTCTGTTTCGGCATGCGGTGACCGTAGAACCGTGCGGCCACGGCTTCACCAGCGTCACTGGTATCCGTGCGGGTTCACGCTTCCAAATGCATGCGGTCGGCGATGCGGCGCAGCCGTTCCCCGCTGCGGCGCTGGCGGGTGAGCAGTGCCCGCACCGCGGAGCGGGCCATGGGATGGTTGCGCACCAGCAGCGGCGCGGTGCGCTCCGCGGTCTCCAACTCGGCCAGGGCCTGGTCGTAGGCGCCGTGGTAGAGGGCGCCGCGGGCGACGTCCAGGTGGTAGTGGCCGCGGCGCGACGGGGGCAGGGTGCGGGGCAGGTGGGTGGAGTCGGCGAGTTCCAGGGCGCGGGCGCCGTCGCGCATCTCCACCGCGACCGCGACCCCGTGGATCTGCACGTTCGCCTCGGAGAAGGTGAGTTCGTAGGGGTCGTATCCGGGGGGTGTGGCGGCGGCGGCCTCCTCGGCGAGGCTGATGCGGTCCCAGGCTTCCATGGCGTCGCAGGACCGTGCGGCGGTGATCGCGGCGCGCAGTTGCAGGCTGCCCCACACGGAGCGGTCCGCGGGCAGCGCTGCGGGGTCGAGGCGCCCGGCGGCGGCGTCGATCACGCCGAGGGCGTCGCTCCACAGGTCGAGCGACCACAGTTCGCGCACGCGCAGGTAGTCGCCGACGGCGGGCAGCCGCGGGTCCCCGGATTTCGCGGCGGCCCACCGGAACCGTTCGGTGGCGAGGGTGGACAGGTCGTCGTAGCCGAGGGCGTGCGCGACCGTGTCCGCCTCCTTGTACGCGGCGGCGAGCAGCCCGTACAACTCCTCGGCCGCAGCGCCCTGCGCGGCGGCGCAGGCGGCGTGCAGTTCCCGCAGCACGTCCGGTGCGGCCTCGCCGAGGTGCGCGTAGCGGGCGGCGCGCCGCAACCGGGTCAGCTCCCGCACCGACTCGCGCAGCGCCTGAACGGGCCGCGGTTCGATCGGCCAGTCCGGGGGCAGGTCGTAGCGTTGCACGACCCGGCGGATCGCGACGATCGCCGCATGGCCGCGGTCCTCGGTGGGGGATCCGGGGTTGTAGGGGCGGCCGGTGACCTCGTTGGGGTGGACGTTCAGGATGCGTGCGGCCCGGTTGATCAGGGTCACGGAGTCGATCTCGAGGTCGCCCTTCTCGACCGCGGACGCCCACTGCTGCGAGCGTTTCATCCGCTGCCCGAAGTCGGCCTGGGTCAGGCCGGCGCGTTTGCGCAGGCGGCGGATGCGGGCGCCGTCGGTTTCGGGCGTGTCAACGGTCACTTTGTCAACGTAGTGTGGCGCAGGCGTGGCGTGGGAGGCTTTGGCCTGGTCGTTACACGGGGGGAGCAGCGGGATGCCGGTTGTGTATCTGGTGGTGTGCGGTGCGCCCCCGGCCGCGCAGACCCCGGAGGCGGTTCAGGCGCTGCAGGGCGACGGCTGGGTGGTGTGTGTGGTGGCGACACCGTCGGCGCTGGCGTTCCTGGACGTCGAGGCGGTGGAGGCGCTGACGGCTCCGTATCCGGTGCGGTCGCATCCGCGGGCACCGGACCAGCCGGACCCGCTCCCGCCGGCCGACGTGGTCGTTGTCGCGCCGCTGACGTTCAACACGGTCAACAAGTGGGCGGCGGGGGTCAGCGACACGCTCGCGCTCGGGCTGCTCAACGAGCTGCTGTGCTCGGGACTACCGGTGGTCGCGGGCGTGTGGGCGAAGGAGGCGTTGCGGCGGCATCCGGCGTATCCGCGCAGTGTGGAAGTGCTGCTGGGCGCGGGGGTGGTGTTCGTGGGCGAGGGGTCCGGGCCGGACGGGTTCCCGTGGGATCAGGTGCGCGCGGCGCTGCCGGGGTAGGCGCGCTAACCTGGTCGGCGGACTCCCACTAGGGGCGGCGCTGAGCGAGGGGTAGACCAGGCACAGCCCGTGGCTGCACGTCCTGGCCGGTTCCGCGAACCGAGACGCGGCGCTGCCGCCCCGCCCACCGAGAAGGGTCCGGCGTACGAACCACGGCCGGTCACCGGATCCGGTGCACGCCCCGCTCGCCCCCATGAGCGGGGCGTTGCTCTGTCTGCGCCCGGGCGCGATTCGAACGCGCGTTGCCGCGACGGGAGCCACTGCCGCAAAGGGCTTCGCCGCACGCAGAGCAACCTGCGCCGACAGGGGGCTCGATCCCCACCGCACGCGGTCTCCTAGGCCACTGGATGACCGGGCAACCGACTCGGCATGCCAGGAGCAGGATAGACGCGCCGGCCTAAACTGGGCCCGTTCCTGTGGTGCAATCGGCATGACTCGCCCCTCTGGACAACACGCGCAAGGGCGCCGTGAACTCTCTGCGGCTTGCGGGTTCGAATGCCGCCGGGAACGGCGAACGCCCCGACCGAGGAGCAGGCGGCCGGGGCGTTCCGCTTGTCACCGGGTAGCCTGGCGGCGAGATCTCACAAACCTCGGCGGGGTAGCCCCGTCGAGAGCGGGCGCCCCTGCGGCGCGAGCAACCGGCAGGCAGCGCCAGGACGAGCGGCTGACGCATCTGGCGTGTTGGGCGCGGCCCGCACCTTCGACTCCACGGCCCCGTAGGCGCGCGACCTCGGTTCCGAAGCCGGACACGCGCAGCGGCCCGCGGGGATCCTCGTTCCCGTGGGCCGCTGCGTTGCCGTGCGGCATTGCCCAAACTCCGTCGCCCACGCTACCTCACCCGGGCGGGTCCGCGCGGCGTGCCCCGCGAACTCCGAAAAACCCGGACGACAGCGAGGAATCAAACACCCGCCAAGGACCAGCCGACGCCATCGGCGCAGGCCACGGGTGTTGAGACGTCGCCAACACCCCGCCGCACAGATCGCCCGTCAAGAAAACGGCGCGTCCCGCCGGGTCCCGTCCGGCGAAGCCGCGTCGAGATCAGCCGCGAATGAACCCGGTGACCAACTGCGGCAGCGACGCGTCGAACCCCGCGATGTTCAACGCCCCCGGATCACCAGGATCCGCGATCGAACGACCCGTCGCCGTCATCGCCGCGACCACCGTGCGCGCATTCGGGTTCACCTGCGCCCGGTACGCCGCGAACTCCTGCACCGGATGCGCCCGCCCCGCCCACGTCTCGTTGTCCGTGAGCACCAGCACCCCGTCGACGTTCAGCCGCTCGCGGCGCGCCCACGCATACGGCAGCGACAGATCCGTGCCCCCGCCCGACGGGCTCCACGCCGCGACCTCGCGCAGGTTCGTGCGCCCCGTGACCCGCGACGGGCGCACTGCCGTGTCCACGTCGATCACATGCACGTTGCCGCGCTCGATGCGCGCCATGATGACCGCCATCGCGCACCCGATCTCGTACGGCGACCCCAGCGGCGAACCGCCCACCGCGACCCGGGCACCCCATGCGCCACCCATCGACCCGGACGAGTCCACCGCGACCAGCAGCCGCCGGCCGGAGGGCTGCACATTTCCGAACGACAACTCGTACGACTCCTCGAGGGCGTCGAGGACCGCCGGGACCGGCGCCCACGTCTGCACCTGCGCCCGCGGGTTCGGCTGGGCCCGCCCGGATGCGTACACCCGCAGCGCGAGGAACACGTCAAACGGGTGGATGCGCCCCTTGGCCAGCGACTGCGCGTCGGTGAGCCACCCTGCGGCGCGCCGGGTGGCGTCGCCCATGGGCCTGAGCGCCCCGATGCGGGTCATCCGCGCGAGGTTGCGGATCAGCGCGGTCATGCCGACGGTGTCGACCAGCGCCTCCCACACCTGCGGGGAGGTCAGGACAGCGTCGGGCAGGAACTCCCACGGCACCTTCTGTTCCGTGACCACCCGCACCGCCTGCGCCGGGGTGGTGACGGACTTCGCGGCCAGGAACCGGTCGACGCTCGGCAGCGCGGCGCGCGCCTGCTCGTCGGCGACGTTTCCCGCGATCCACCCGAACAACGCGCGGCGCGCCTCGCTGTCGGCCTGCGGGTGGCCCAGGCGCAGCAGGTCGCGCAGCGCGAACGGCTCGCCGGTCGGGGTCTTGCGCGCCATGGCCTTGCACGCGGAGAACGCGATGTCGTCCGGCTCCCCGGCGAGCAGCAGGTCGCCGAGGGCGCCGCGCACGACCCGCCCGGTCTTCGGCGCGCTGCCGTTGCGCCCGGCGGGCTTGCCGTGCAGGTTCTTCCAGTAGCCGAAGAACGCGGCCCGGTGGTTGGTGGTGCGCGCGACCTTCGGCAGTGCGAGCCGCGCGGCGCGGCGGGTGTCGAGGTCGCCGCGGGTGATGGCGGCGGCGAGCAGGAACAGCGCGGGCTCGTTGCGCGGTGCGCGCGGCGGGCGGCTCGCGGAGACGTCCACGGCCAGGGCGACGGCGCGGGGGCCGTCCTGCGCGACGGCGCCGAACACGACGGGCACGTTGTCGAGGGTGAGTTCCTTCTCGCCGACGTAGTAGGTGCCGCCGGTGGTGCCGAGGATGAGGAAGTCTTCGAGGCGGGTGAAGGTGTCCTTGGCGAACACGTAGCCGCCTGCGGCGTTGGATACCTGGTCGGTGCGGCCGGGGATGGGCTGTGTCTGCGGGGTGCGCAGGGTGGTGACGTCCGCGAGCGGGTCACGGGGCATGGCTGTGTCCTTCGGTTCGACCCGCCGCGCGGCGGATGTGGGGTGGGCGCGGATGTGGGTGGTGACTGCCGGGTTTTACGCGCTCTATCCGCTGAGCTACGGGAGCCATGTGGGGCTCCCGGCTGGATTCGAACTTGGACTCGGACCAAGATCTCTCGCTTAAGAGGCGATAACCGGCGCTCTTCGACCCGTCCCCGCGTGTTCTCGCGTGACCCGCCGTCGGGAGCGGCCCGGATGTGTTGGCGCCGAAGCGGCCGATGGACACCGGGGAATCAGCAAGATAACCGATGCTCGTTCGACCCGGACCACACCCGGCGGCGGGTGTAGCGCTCACCGTAGCGACCCAGCGCCGCCTGGGCCAATCGGTTTGCGTGTGGGGCGCCCGGTTCGTTGCGTCCCGGCCGTCTTAAGCGGCGATCTGTTGCGCCGATCCGCGAATCGCGCACGATTCCGCCGCCTCGCTGCTGGCACACTGTGGCCATGTCCAAGCCGCCGCTCCCGTTGGCCGTCGAAGCCGAACCCCGCGACGTACACGAGATCGACCTCGCCGATCTGGCCGCCGGCACGTACTTCCGGATCGGCGGGCATCTGTTCATGGCGGTGCGCGTGAACGTGGAGACCACCGCGACACCGCCGCGCCTCGGCGGCGACGGCCCGCGGCGCGGCATCGACGAGATCAACATGCGGCTGGTGCACGCGGGCTGGCTGGGCTGCGATGGCCGACCGTGATCCGCTGGCGCGGTGGCTCCAGGACGCCTACGGCATCCCGGACGACGTGTGGGCCGCGATGCAGGCGCTCTCCGACGCTGAGGCGCGCATCCGCGAGGCCGACCGGCTTCGGATGCTGGCGCACCTGCGCGATGTCGCCGCGTCGATGCCCGAGCGGCTGCGCGCCCTGGGCTACAACGTGCCCGACGGGGTGCGGTTCGAACTGGAGATGACCGATGCCTGACCAGCCCACACCCGAGCAACTGGCCGAACGCGCACGACGACTCGGCGCGGGCGACGGCACGGAACAGGACATCCTCGACCTGATCCGCGACGCCGAGACGGGCGGCGCCGACCACATCGCGGCGGTCGCCGGGCAGGTCGTGAACTGGCCGGCGGGCGGCGCACCCCCGTCGATGTACGACGCCGCGACCGGGCGGCCCGCGTACCACGAGAGCAACGTGCTGATCGAGTGCCGCATCCGGGTGGAGGGCGAACTGGCCACGTTCCGCGAGGCGATCGACCCGTTCCTGTGGGCGGAGCGGTTCGCTGCGGATCAGGGCGAGTTCGACCGGTACATCGACTACGCGCTGACGCGGGCGTTCGGGCTGATGATGCGCGACCCGCGGCTGGGCCCGCTCATCCGGGCGAAGCTGTGGATCGTCAAGCCGGACGACGAACACGACTTCCAGCGCTGCGCCCAGTCCGAGCAGGAACCCCCGGCGTGGCAGGACCCGGGCATGATCGAGCCCGTCATGGCGGTCAAGGTGCCCGGCGGCCCGGTGCCGTACTGCCACGAGGGTGTGATCGTGCAGCCGCCGGGGCAGCGCACCGTGAACGGCGTACGCAGGATGTACCCGGTCCACGATCCGCTGGGCGCCTGCCCGTGCCGCTGCCACCTGCGCGACGGGTCGTATGAGCGCGCCGAGATGCTGGTGCGGATGCACCGGCGCTTCCCGATGAACTGGGATCCGCGCGCGGCACGGTTCGACGAGGACCAGCTTGACGAGGACGGGGCGCCCCGATGACTGAAGGCCCAGGCGAGTACGTGCTCACCCCGTCGCCCGAGCCGCCCGCGCCGCTGACGCTCACGGAGATGACCGAACTCCTCGACCGGATCGAGGCGGCGAAGAAGACCATGGCGTGCGCGAGCGACGTGTATGAGCGGGTGCGCGACCAGGTGTACGGGTCGGGGCTCGGCGCGTACTTCCGGGTCGTGGAGCACGCGTTCCTGAAGGACGGCCAGGTGGTCGTGTTCGATCCGGCGCTGCTCGAGCCGCCGCCGTTCGAACTGCCCGACGACTTCCTCGCACCCAAGTTCCGGTGCCTGAACTGCTGCGAGCCGATCCACGAGCCGGGGCACTGCCTGCGGTGCGCCCCGTTCGCGGCGGCGCGGCCCACGCGGATGACCGGGCCGCCCGGGTTCGTCGGCCTGGTGGTCGGCGATGTCTGAGCGAAAGCCCGCGCCGCCGGCGCCGCCGGACGAGCGCGACGACGAGTGGGAGCGCTGTCACCTGTACGCGCTGACCGCCGAGATCGGATGGTGCGGGTGCGGCTGGCCGGGTGCCGCCTACGACCTGGTGCGCGACCTGTTGGCGCACTTCCACGACCGCGACGGCCGCGACGTGGTTCAGATGGTCGGGTCCGAGGCTGCGGCGCAGATCGTGCTGTACCGGCTCCAGCAGGCGCACCTGATCGACCACGGCACCTCAGTGACGAGTTCGTGGATGACGGACAAGGGCCGCTACGCCCTTTACCTGATGCGCAGGCACCCGCACGCGGAACTCGAGCAGGGCGCGGGGTTCCCGGCGTGTTTCGACTGGCGGGAGGGCACCGGCTGCCCGGACGAGTGCTGGGTGCCGGGCCCGGATGTGCCGCCGGAGCCGCCGCGGCGCACATTGGATGAACTAATGGCCGAGGCGAAGCGGGAGTCCGACGAGGTCCGTTCCCGGATGAGCCCGGCCGAGCGGGCGATGTGCGACCAGGTGGACGCGCAGATGACGTCCATGATGCTGTGGGGTGCCCCGGTGCCGCCGCCGGACGCTGGCCCGTCGAAGTTCACCGGGTTCGCGGGACTGCTCGACGACATGGCCGCGCTGACTCCGCTGGTGAAGCCACAGCGGGACCGGCCGGCGGAGTCGACCGGTGGACAGTTGGACGCGGACGCGATCGACCGGGCGATGCGGGACATGTGGAACTCTCCACTGTTCGGTCCGCCGCCGGATCCCCGACCGGCCACAGGGAGCACGGCCACGGGCCTGTTCGACGCCCTCGGCGGCGTCACTCCGGCATCGAAGGCGTGGCCGGCCGGGCCTGACGCGTCGGCACGGGTGGTGGAGTGGGTGTTGCGCACCGACGAGGCCGCGAACGGTCCGCTCGGCCGCGCGAAGTGGGCGCCAGTGGACTGTATCTGTCCCTGGCCGTGGCCGACCGCCGACGGGCATGTGCGCCTGGACTGCCCGCGTTACGAGGCGCCGCCGAAACCGGTCGTCGGCCGTAACCCGTACACCGAGTGCCGCCGCGTCGACAACACATGGATCCATGCCAGCGTCCACACATGCCCGCTCCACGCGAGAGGCCAACGACGATGACGACCCGCCTCGTAACCGAGGTACTGCGCCAGTACGACGAACGCTTCCCCGGCGCCAAGGGCGCCCGCGCGACCGACCAGTGGTCGTACTACTCGCGCTCCCTGCTCGGGCACGTGCTCGCCGCGGCCGACTGGGCGTTGGAGAACGAGGATGTCGACGAGCGGGCGCGCTACCGGGTGCTGGTCGCGATGGCGCTCGGCGGCCCGTCTCCGGTGGACGCGGAGTTGCGGCAGCAGCGGGAAGCCGAGTATCTGAGGCAGTACGAGACGCTGGCGGTGCCGCGGGCCACGGTCGTGTCGGCGGAGGTGTTCAACCGGCTCGCGGCCGAGGCCGACCAGCAGCGGGGCAGCGATGACTGAGCCCGCGGACGTGCTGCGGCGCCTGACGCTCGACCTGGAGTTTGCCCTGCGCGCCGAGGGCGTGCCCGCCGACGTCCGCGAGCGTGTCGTGTCCCGGGTCCTGTACGGCGAACCGGACGCGCCGCACCGCATCCACCACTACCGGACCCTGCCGTACGGCACAGTGTTCGGGTTCCTCGCCGACTGGCTCGTGGCACACCGGGAGATCACCGCGGGCGGGCCGGCGCCGGCTGTGAGCGTTCCGCCGTGTCCCGGGTGCGGCGAACCCGCGACGATCCTGACCGCCGCCGCAGCGTTACCGGGCTGGTTTCAGGTGCGCCCCTGCGGGTGCCTGTTCGACGTGGCGCCAAGACCGATTCCGGAGCGCGACCCGCACAGCCCGTACCTGGCGAAAGAGACGACGTACGGCGTGCCCATCGCGCCGACGCTGTTACCGCCGATGACGCGGCCGGAGCCGGACCGGACCTTCACCCGCGACGGGCGGCGCCGCGATGGCTGAGCGCCCGAACTTCCCGGACGAGCCAGCGTGAGCGACGACCACGGCTGGGGCGCTAAGTTCCTGCGACGCTGCGGCGTCGACCCGGACGACCCCGCCGACGTGCGCGCCGCCTACGAGGGCGCCCGTGAGGCGTACGGGCGCTGGCTGGCCGGCCACGGCGGGGAGATCGACGACGAGACCTACTACACGCTCGTGGGCGCGATCAAGGATCTGTACGGCTGGGCGATGTTCCCGTACGACTGGCCCGCGCCGACGCTGGTGCTGATGAACCAGCCGCTGCGCAACCTGCTGCCGCGTAAGCCTGCGGGATCGGCGTGAGTTGGCCGACTCCGGGCGTGGACCCGTGCATGCGTCTGGCGTACCGGTGGCCCGTCCGGCGGTTCAACTGGGTGCGCGCCCTGGTCGCCCGGGTGCGGCGGCGCTGCTACGGCGAGCCGTACCCGTGCGGACTGCTGCACGGGCATCCGGGGCGCTGCGTGTGGTTCACGCCCGGCGAGTATCTGAAGCTCGCCGTACCGATCCTGCATCCGCTCGAGCCGCTGCCCGGGCCGCGCGTCGGCATGCCCGACTGCCCCGACTGCGGACGGGTGGTGTTCGGGGTCGAGTGCGTCGCCGAGGGGTGGGTGGTGCGCGACGCGAACACCGTGGCCGTGTACGAGCGGCAGGTGCCGGGTGCGGTGTATGAGCGGTGGCTGCGGTTCGACCCGTGCGACTGCGAACGCCGCGTGATCGTCCCGGCGGCGCCTAACCCGTGACCGTGAGCGGCGGCGCGGCATGCGCCAGCATCGGCGGGTGACCCCGCAACCGCCACCCGCGGCGCTCCTTCGCGAGACCACCGCAGTAGCAGCACCGGCAGTCCTGCTTGAGCCGGTGAGACCACGACCACCCGTCGCCGGGATGCCCGGCCTCGGTCACCTTCCGGTGGTCCCACGTGTACCGCCCGGTGACGAGCAGCGGCGCGCAGTCCTCGCACACATACCCGTCGTCGTTGATCCACGCGATGCCCGAACCTGGCTCGGGTTCCTCGCGCGGACCGCAGTGGCAGTACAGCACCGTGCCCTCGTGGCTGACCCAGTGGGTGCGGTGCCAGGACTTGTGCCACGCGTCCGCGTCCGGTTCGGGGCACACGCACAGGCCCTCAATCCGGCGTCCCTCCCGCCGGTCGTCGCAGCGGATGAGCGGCTGGTTCGGGCAGTGCGGCAGCCGCACCACCGGATACGGGCAGTCGGGCCGGGCGGCCTGTTGTTCGCACCAGGCGCGCAGCACGACGTTGCGCCACTCCCATTCGAAGATCCCGAGATGTTGCGCGGCGGCACGGTCCTCGCCCCAGGCCAGAGAGTCGGCGGGATGCCAGACGCCGCGTTTAAGCCGGTCGAGCAGCCATGTGCAGCGCTCGGAGCGCTGCGGCGGGGCCTGCCAGGATGGGTGTTCGCCGACGTCGGCGGCTGGCGGCTTCACCCGTGCCACGTCGCCACCTGCGCCGTCCACCATTCACGCTGCTCGGCCAGTTCTGCGTCACTCGCCTGCACCGGATACCCGATGCGTTCGCACGCGGCCCGATACCTCTCCGAGAGCAGAAACGGGACGCTGATGTCGCGCCACGACGCCGGGCCGACCAGGTCTGAGATCGCCTTGACGCGTTCGAGCAGGTTCTCCTGACCCATCGACCAGGCTCCGGCGGGTGCGCGCGAGTCGCGGGACGCGTGCTCCAGGTCCGCCCACAGGGCGACGAGTTCCGTGCGCAGCGCGGACGCCAGGTCTTCGCGGGACACCTGTTCCCACGCGTCCGTACTCACGCCTTCGCCTCCGACTCCCGCAGCACCTGCGCGCGGTAGGCCCGCAACTCGGCTTCGACCGGCGGTTCGAGCGGGTCACGCGGCACCCACGCCCGGTGTGCTCCCTTGGCGATGTTCCCGGCGCGGATGTCGGCACGCAAGGCCTCGACCGCTTGGCGAGCCGCGTCCTCGGCGTCGTCCTCGATGAGTCCGAGCGCGTACACGCTCCACCCGATCTCGATCGCGTCGCCGCTGCGCCGGAACCAGCTCGGCGATTCGAACCGGTCAGCCTGGATCAGCACGTACGGCCGCTCGACCAGGGTGTGCGCCTCGTCCACCGTCACGGCGACGCGGGTGAACGTCCAGGTTTCGGAGTCATCCATGTCGTAGAGGCTGACGGTCGTCGAGCAGCCGAACACCTCGACCGTGACGGGTGTTCTACGGGTGCGCATCTCTCAGTGGCCCGCATCGTGTCGCCCCTGACGGCGCCCCTGCTCGTACGCAGCCGCGATATGACCCGGCCCGAATCCGGGTGGCTGCGCCGGCGTGCTCGGCGAACCCGCCATGTTGATCTGGATCGGGTTACGCCCGTCCACGCGCTGCCGCCACCGGCGCAGGCATGCTGTCGGGTCCCGCGCGTCGGCCGCCTCGTCGAGCATCTGCCACCGCTCGTCCACGCTCAGGCGCGCAGCCCACGGCAAGACCGCGAGTAGTGGGATCGACGCCTTTGACAGTGACGGATGCCCGTCCTGCATGACCGTGGTGCGCCAGAACCCGAACTCCGGATCCGGGCGGGGCGGCTCGGACGCATGTCCGCAGCGGCCCCACACGAGCGTGTGGGTTCCGGTCGTGCGGCAGTCGCGGGAGCAGCCGTCGAAGTCGCCGGAAGGCGGGGGTGCGGCGTCGGGCATGGCTCCGAGTGTTGCACGCCCCGCAACACGGCTCACAGCCCCCGGCGCTGCGGGAAGCGGCGTATGTGCACGCGCAGGAAGTCGGCCGGCCCGAGCTCGACGGGCGCGCTGAGCGGCACGAGGAAGCCCGATCCCGCGGCCACGGGCTCACCCCGGTACGCGACCGCGTCCAGTAGTTCCCCGAACCGCCCGGTGACGAGCAGGACTCTGCCGGGCCGGATCTCCCCGTCCCGGTACGCGCCCAGGGTTCGGGCGTGCGCGTTGGTGTTGTCGACGTGCTCGACGATCGCGACGTACGGCCAGCCGTGCGGCACGCGTCCGCCGACGCGCAACCCGAGGGTGGCGAGGGTCAGTGGCGGGAACGCTTTGCCCGCGCAGAACGCGTGGGCGGGCACGCCCCGGTAGCGGCTCGCGGCGGTCGGCGCCGGGTCCGACTCGCCGCACAGCGGGCACTGCCCCGGCGCGCACGGCCATGCGGCGGGTTCGGCGAGCCAGAGCCGGTGGCGCAGCAGCCGGTCACGGGACGCGCGCGGCGACAGGGTGAAGCCGGGGCGCAGCATGCTGTGACGGTATCGGGCGGCGGCGACGGTGCGCGGCGAGGTGACGTGACCGTGACCCGCAACCGGGGTGGCGCGGGCTGGCGCGGATCAGGCTGCTTGCGTCCGGGCGCCAGGGCCGACCCAGCCGGCTTCCAGTTCCACGACCAGGCGCCGCAGCAGTCCCGGCACCCCGCATGAGCACGGGCCGGGCTCGTCCTCGTCGAACCGCTCGCACAGGTCGTGGTGACAGGACTCTGCGTCTTCGCCCGCGGCTATGAGGTCGGCGCGCAGGTCTGCGGACAGCTCGGTCGGCACGCTCCTGTTGTACCCGTATCCGCCGACAGGCGCAGCGAAAACACCCGGACCGGTGCCGCGCCGCCAGAGCGCCACGGGGTGGGTGTGCTGGCCGGTGCGGGCGTGCGTCGCAGTGTTCGCGCCCGCCGACCGGGTGGCGAACGGCGGCGAACCCGCGCAGAGCACGCCACAGGGCGCGTGCGCCGCGCTACGCTGGGCCTGCGCGGCTCGATCTCCCCGGATCGCCGCGTGCCCCCCGAGGTCCGCACGCACGGACCCGCCGCCCCGGCCCAGCCCCGTGAGCCGGGGCGGCACCGCACCCGGAGGACTCTCGTGGACAGCCCCGCCGAAACCGCCGCAGACGCGGGCCGTGCGCTGGTGTCCGCGACCCTCGACGTGCGTGAGGTGCCGCTGGACCGGCTGCGCGGCGAGCACCAGAACCCCGCGCCAGCCGACAGCGGCGGCGCGACCCGCCCCGTGCTGCCCATGGCGGCGTTCAACGCGAGCCTCTAGGAGCACCCATGAACCACGACACCGGGCGTGAGGCGTCCACGGTCGCAGACACGCGCACGGTGCCGCTGCGGACGCTGCTGACGCGCACGCGGGTGGGCGCCGGGTCGGACGCTCCGGCGCGGGTCACGGGCGAAGGCGGCCCCGGGGTGCTCCCGAAGGCCGCCTTCACATCCGCGATCTGACAGCCCCCTACGCGTCCGGGTCCACGAACGTCGCGTACGTGTCGATGCTCTTCTGCCGCCCCGCGAACACGGCGCACACCTGCAATCTCGCGCCGCGTCGGCTTAGACATCGGGAACCTCCGGTTCGCTCGCGGCGATGTCCGCGAGCACCTGCAACTCGCCCACGCCCTCGAAGTCGGCCATGTCCACCGCCGTCTCGGCGATGCGCTGCGCGTAGTCGCTGAACCGGGTCGAGTCCAACACCAGCACGAGCGAATGGTCCGCGTCCCAGCCGCGCCGGATCTTCGTGTCGTGGCGCCAGTGCGACGCCTCCGGGTACTGCTCGTGGAGCACCCAGCCGCGCGCCGCCAGATACGCCCGCAGCCGACCGGGGGAGTGCACGGCGGGGTCGATCAGCGGTTCGAGGCTGCGCGGCACGATCCGCAGCGACCGGGCCTGGTCGAGCAGCGCCAGTACCGCCTCCATGTCGGTGCGGTCCAGCGCGTACACCCCGCGCGGCCACTCCTGCGAGCGGAACGCGTCATTGTGGACCAACTCGCTGCCGAGGTTGTGCACCTCGGGGCCGAGTTCGGCCAGCAGGGCACGGATGCGCTGCTCGGCGTGCACAGTGCCATGCCTGCGCTCAGCCATTGACCGGCTCCGCTCCTATGGGAACCTCGACCCACTTCCCGACGTGGTGGACGCGGTGCGCGACCACCCACGCGCCGGCGGGCATGAGCGCGACGAACTCGCGTGCGTCCGCCTCGTCGTCGCATGGTTTGTCCACGGCACTGCCGTCCGCTGCGCGATGCACCGCCGCCCATTCGATCGAGGGAGGCCCGAGCAAGTCGAGTAGCGCGTCGACCACGTCCGGGAGTTGCTCGCGCGCTTCGAGCCCGTCGGTGGTGTCCGCGCGGGCCGCAGCAGCCAAGGCACGCGCCCGCGCCGTGTCGATCACTTCGCCGCCCCTTCCGGCCGGGCCGCGAACAGGATCGGCCGGTTGCCCATCACCGTGCGCTCCTCGACACCCCACCCGGCCTTACGCAGCGTCTCGGCGTAGGCCGCGGCGGCAGCGATCCGGGCCTCGCACCGCTCCTCGAAGTTCGCCCGGTTCGGGTCGGACAGGTCGGACTCGGGCAGCTTGTGCTCGACGCGCACCGCGCCGAGGCGGTTGGACGCTTCGACCTTGTAGCCGGGTGTCACGACGCTGCCGTACTCGTTGTAGCCCGCGGGTTCGTGCGCCGCGCCCCAGAGTTCGGCGGCGGCGTCGAGGATCAGCGCGCGCCCCCGCTCGTCGAGGTCGGCCATCACGCCACCGCTTCCACGCTCGGCCGCACGTCCGCGCGCGACGATCCCCGCGACCTTCGCCGCGAGCACACCCCGGGTCACGTCCGCGTCCCGGGTGAAGTGCTGCATCGCGCACAGCGCCGTGAGCGCCACGTCCGCGAGCTCCGCCAGCAGGTCCGCCTGGGTGTGGGTGACGCCCTTGCGCGGATTCTGGCCCACCATCCCGATGTACGCGGCGGCGGCCTCCCCGGCTTCCTCGACCAGTTTCAGGACCCGCATGGAGTCCTCGTGCGGACTGTCCGGGTTGGAGCGGTCCAGCCACGCCGTGATGTCCGCGACATCCGCGAACAGGTCCCGGGTCTCGCCGTGCATCACTCGCTCCCCTCGCCGGCCGCCGCGACGACCCCGGCCGCGCGCAACCGCCGGGTTCGTTCGCGCGCCTCCGCACTCGCGTCATGCCTAGTGCACCCGCAGCCGCCCACGTCACGGCCCTGCTTCGCCGCCGCGATCGACTCGCGCGAACGCTTGCCGCCCCAATGGCAGCGGCCCTCCACGCAGTCCCCGCACGTGGCCTCGATGTCCAGCCACATGAGCGCCTCGAGCAGCGCCGTGCGCTTGGGCTCGTAGTCGCCAAGTTCCGGGTCGAGCAGCACCTCGCCGAGCGCCTCGGCAGCCGCTTCACACCTGAGCTGGTAGGCGTCCATGCGGGCGCCGATGTCGCCGGTCATCACTCGCTCCCTTCGGGCCAGGCCAGTCGCGGCTTCACGGTAACGACATCCCGGCCGCGCACCAGGTACCGCGACGGCGGCTCACCGAACCCCGGATCCCAGTCCACCTGGATGTGGCCCGCGAACTCGTGGTCGCCCGCGAACAACTCGACGAGCGCCCTGATCTGCGCCTCGACCTCGTGGCCGCTGCACGCCTGCTCGGGGCCGACGATCGCGTCCGCGGTGTACACCACCAGCGTTCCGGCGTCGGTTTCGGTTTCGCGCCGGTCGATACGCAGGTGCGCGTCCCATGCGGCGCTTGCGCCGACACCGCCGGGGGCGCGGCGGATCTCGGCGGCGGTCAGTAGCGGCGTGATGGTGATCGCGCCGCTGTAACGGTTCTCATAACTCACGGTCAGTGTCCTGTCTTGTCGGTGTTCGCTGGTGCTTGCTGTTCGCGGTCCTGGATGCGCTGGCCGAGCAGGACCCGCGCGGCGGCACGGTCGCCCACGGCCAGGGCTTTGAGGATCGCGTGCTCGGCGGCGGTCACGACGCGGACCCGGCCCGCTTGGCGAGCAACGCGGCGAGTTCGCGCGCCGCCGGACTCCCAGCCTCGGCGAGCGCCGCCCACAACTCGTCGGCGAACACGAACTTCTTACGGTCCTCGTTGGTCCACACCCTCAGCGCCTCGACACGGCGCACGGCCTCGCGGGTCTCCTTGACCTCCCGGCTCAGCCGCTCGTTCGCCTTTACCTGCGCGTCGAGTTGGCGGCGCAGTTCACGGATCAGGCCCTCGTGGCGCTGCTCCTGGCGTGCTGCTGCGGCACGTACTTCCGCGATGCGTGCGTCTGCGTCTCCCTCGACGGCGCGGATCTGCGGTTCGGCGATCTCCTGTGCGCGCCGCTGGATGTACCCGCCCAGGTTCTGCGTGGCCACGGCCAGGTTCTCGGCCGCCTCCGCGAGCAGGTACGGCGCCGGATCGGCGGCCATCACTCGTCGTCCGTTCGCGGCGTCGGCCACCGCTCGCGGCACGCAGCCTTGTTCGCGCACTCGGTCATGCTGCGCGCGGACACGACAACCTTCCCGTCGTGGATCACGTCGCCGTCCGGGAACGCCACGAACCCGCGCGTCCCGGTCCGCCCGCACTGGTGGCAGCGCCGCTGCGCGTCCGCGTCGACCGGGACGCGCTCGATCTCGACCCCGGTGGGCCACGCCTGCTCGCCGTCGTCCGCGACCTGCCGCAGCCGGCCCGTGGCCTCGTCGCGGGAGTAGGTGTAGGCGTAGCACTCGGTGTCGCCACAGAACTGGGCGTGCTGCCTGTACGCGTCCACGGCCGCAGTCTTCGCGGCGCGCAGCAGCGGCTTGTGGGCGAACACCACACCGGTCTTCGGGTGCGTCACACGCCAGAGCATCGCGGTCACCGGGACGCCGCCTTCAATTCGTCGCGGATCTCGTTCAGGGCCGTGTCGAGCCGGTCGAGCTCCGCGGCCCACGGCGACGACTCGGGCAGCGCCTCACCCGCGTCGATCGAGCACGCCGCTTCCACGGCGTCGGCCAGGGTCTCGAACGCGGTACGCCAGCGGTCGCAACTGCCGCCGAGGGCCACGACGGCGCGGGTCGCGGCATCCAACTTCGCAGTGAGATCGTCCCGTTCCTTGAGCGTGAAACGCAGGTCGCCGTACGTCAGGTCGTAGCCGACCACGTCGTACACGGGCGTGTCGTCTCCGCCTGCACCGTTGGCTTCCTCGCAGTCAAGGAAGCTGCGCAGGCGGTCGGATCCGGTGGTCATGTACTGCTCCTTCTATTGCGGTTCGGTGATGGTGACGACGATGCGGTCCTCGTCCTTCTCCAGGACCGCGGCGGTGTACGCGAACACCGGGGTCAGGCGCCCGTGGGCGACGGCCCAGCCGGTGCGGGCGGGCTCGGTGCCGTGCTCGGCGCGGTACACCTTCGCGGCGACCCTCCCGAAGCTCGACGAGAACCGGCGCCGGAACTCGCTGTCGGCGCCGAGCGCGGCGAGGTAGTCGGCGGCGGTCAGGACGGCGCGGTTGCGGTAGGCGGCGATGGCGCGCAGCCAGTGGGTGCCGGGCTTGGTGCTGCGGGTGCGCGGCGCCTTGCGCTGGTGGTCCATCGGCTGCTTCATCTCGGTCGCCCCCTGCATAGATCTGACTCTACGGATTCTGTAGAGGTTTGGCTCTAGCTCAACTGTAGACCCATACCTATACTGACTGCAAGGCGTTCCGATGAAATCCAACCGAAGAGATTTGGCTCTACAATGCAGACCATGGTCAAGAAGCCCGCGAGCCGACTGGACGACGCCCTCGACGCACTGGAGGCGATCCCCGACGCGGCCAAACGCTGGGAAGCCGCCAACGACATGACCGACGCCGTGCGCAAGGCCACCTCGCGCGTAGCCCAGGTCAGATCCGGGATCGTGCGCGAACTGCGTGGACGCGGAATGACGTACCGGGCGATCGGCGACCTGCTCGGCGTGCACTTCACTCGCGTGAAGCAACTCGAATCGGGCGAGCCCGCGACCCGCTGGGGCAAGTCCGCGCCCGGTGACGACGAGCCCGCGATCCCGACCGAGGATTGACCCGCTCACCGCAGCCCCACGAGCCGCAGTAGCACAGCGACACCCTCGGAGCCGAGGACCGCGGCGGCGGCGAGCGTGGCCGGCAGTGCGAGCACGGTCACCGGCCACGGCACGCGGCGGCGCCTGCGGCGGGTCACAGGAAGGTCCATCCGAGTGCGATGGCGCACACGCCCACGGACCCGGCGAGGCACCCGAGCATGAACGTGCTCGCGAGCAGGCACGCGGTCAGGCGCCGGATGTTGCGCTCGTGCCCGCCGCGGGGCCCGGCCCGGCCGCACATCGGGCACCTCACGGCGCACCGCCGGACTCGAACACCCGCACCGGGATCCCCGCCGCTTTCGCCCGGCGCACGCAGTCCATGGTCCCCGCCGACGACCCCACCGGATACGCCATGACGAGCCGGTGGGGCACGTCCGCGAGCACGTCCACCATCCGCTGATTACGCAGCGGCCCGGCGGCGCGCCCGAACCGGGTCCAGTCGGCCGGACGCGGGTCGGTGGGGTGGCCGGCGGACAGTGCCCAGCGGTGCGCCTGCCAGTCCGCGCCGAGCAGCCGGTCCGGGTGGATCCCGCAATCCCCGGCCCGGTCCCAGCGAATGACGCGTTTGGTGTCGGGGTGACGCGGGTCGCACTGCCCGTGCACGACCATCAGGTGCTCGCACAGTTCCGCGGCGAGCGCGTCGAGGGTCGCGGGCAGCAGCCCGTCGGCGGGCAGGAACCTCGATCCGGTGACGAGCACGAACGCGGTCATCCGGCTTCCTCTTCGTCGGCCTGCGCGACACGCGCCTCCCACTCGCGGCGTGCGCCGTCGATGCCGAGCCACACCGCCGCCGGGGTGCCCGTGGCGTGCGCGAACTTCACCGCGACATCCGGGCTCAGACCGACCTTGCCGCTGATGACCTGGTTGACGTGCTTGGCTGTGAGTCCGGTGATCCGGGCGAGCATGATCTGTGTCATGCCGAGCGACCTGAGGGTGCGCGCGATCGCGTCGCCCACGGTCGGCGGCGGGGGTGGCGGCTTGGGCGTCTCGGTGCGGGTCGCGGCGATCACGATCCGCGCCAAAACCTCGGCCGAGCCGTGGACGTGCGTGTCGCCTGCGACCTTCGCGGACCAGTTGACCGGGTGCGTGGTCCAGCATTCGTCTTCGGGTGGCCCGCAGTCGCCGTCGCACTGGTAGGCCGCTTGCCGCAGGGCTTCGGCACCGATTGCGGCGAGCGCGGTGGGGACTTCGTCGGGGGTCATCGTTCGCCCTCCGTGTCCCGGATCATCAGGTCGACCAGGTCGCCCGGGATGCCGCGTTCGATCGCGTCGGCGCGGTGCTCGGTGAGCCAGTCGCGCCGCTGCTCGGGCGTGTACCGCCGCCACAGGTCCGAGGCGTTGGGCGGCAGGATGACCAGGCCGCCGGTGCTGTCGGCCTGCGCCTGGAGCCACAGGCGGTGCAGCCGGGCCATCTCCGGGTCGGACTTGGGCGTGATCGCCAGGAGCGGCGGGCACTGCGTGTCGAGCACGGCCATGACTGCGTCCGCCTGCGCGTCCGGGGTGAGGGTGCGGCAGTCGTCGAGCACGGTGCGAATACGGGCGCGCAGGTCGTCAGTCATCGCGACCACCCTCGGTGCCGGGCTCGTCGGCGGGTCCGTCGAGGGTTTCGTGCAGGATCCGGCTCGCCTCCTGGCGCAGCGTGCCGTCGGGCGACGCCGACCAGGTGATCGCGAGTTGCCGGACGCGGGCGACGGTGTCCGTGGCGACGCGCAGGCGGCGTTCGATCTCGTCGCGCTGCGGGTCGACGCGTTCGTGGATCGCGGCGAGGAACGCGTCCATCTCCTCCGGCGGCACGTCGGCCGGCCCGGCGAGCTCGTCGATCGACTCGATCGGGGACACGCCCTGCTCGGCGGCCAGGTCCTCGAGCGTCCGGGTGCGCATCTGGACCTCGATCGTCGAGATCCCGACGGGGAACGGCGACCAGGGGACGCGCGCCCACACCCCGCGCCCCAGGTGCGTGTACCCGGCCGTGGTGACCGTGACGTGTTCGCCTGTCTCGTCGGGGTCGTGGCGGGGGCAGTAGTGCTTGCCGTCGCGGGTGGACCACCCGGCTTCCGCGAGTGCCACCTCGACGGTCTCGGGACTGGGGTCGTCGGGGGTGAGGGTCGGGCAGGCGCCGGCGAGGGCGTGGGCGGCGCGTTCGCAGGTCACGGTGACGCGGTGCGTGATCACAGCGCGGCCTCGGTCTCGGCCGGTTCGGTCGCGGCGTCGGCGCACTGCTCGAGCCACGAATGCCCGCAGGTGCGGCACGCCCGCACCACATGCTCCGGATGGCCGGGATCCGCGGTGAACCCACCGCCGGACCACGCCGGGCGGAACTCGACGGTCGGTGCACGGTTCGCCTCGCCGCACTTCGAGCAGGGGACGTTGCCCCGGCTGAACGGCGGCAGGTCCGGGTGTTCGCCGAAGGTCAGGAGCGCCGCCGCAGTGGTCAGCGCCCCGGACCAGCCGGGGCGGTCCAGGGTCTCGATCTCCCGGGCGCAGAGCCCCCGCGTCGCCTGCTCGACGACGGCGGCGACGGCGTGGGCGAGTTCACTGCGCTGCCAGGTGGTGCGGCGCAGCCGGAACTGCCACCAGCGCCACGGGAACCGTTCGAGGGCGATCAGGGCGGCGCCGAGCGCCTCACTGGAGGGTTCGCGGTCGGTGGTCACAGGGCTCCGTTCAGGGTCGCGGCCGGCTGCCCGGCCTGGTCGGGTTCGAGGGCCGCGCGCAGTTGCGCGATCACCCATGCGCCGCCCTGCGCGTACAGGGAGCCGGGTCCGTCCGGGTCGGGCAGCGTCCGCTCGGCCCGGGCGAGTTCGGCACGCACCACCTGGACCAGGGCGACGGCGGCTTCCCGCTGGGCGGCCTCACCCCGCCAGATGCGGGCCTGGTCGCTCTCCGTCTCGGCGCGGGCGACCGCGCAGTCCAGGGCGCGGGTGACGGCCTGGGCGGTGTCGCCGGGCAGGTTCGCGCGCACCCACCGCAGCTCGGCGGCCAGGGTGCGGTGCGCCGGGGGCGCCTGCGTCTCGGTCACCGGGCACCCCCGAACAGCACGCCGTGCTCCGCCCACGCGTTGGCCACGGTGGGCCGGTCCAGCCACGGCCCGGACACGTGGTCGTGGCACGGGCACACCCACACCCAGCGGGCACGCTCGACGAAAGCGCCGCCCTCGAACACGGTGAACGTGCGCGCCTCGACCCGCATCGCGTCCGGGTGCGCCGCGGCGAGACCGGGCGCAGTAGCGAGGTTCAGCGGCCCGGTCACCGTGCGTCCCCGCCGTGCCGGGTGACGCCCAGCGCCCCGCACCCGAAACCGCGGTGCACCAGGTTCGGGCGGTTCACCGCCGAGAAGTCCGCCATCAGCTTGCCCAGGTGCCACTTGACGGTGTTCGGCACGAGATACATCTCCCGGGCGATCTGCGGGTTCGTCAACCCGCCGGCGGCCAGGTCGAGGATCTGCGCGCGCCGCGGCGTCAAAGCCACGGCGGGGCCCGGTTCGGCGTGCAGCAGGCCGCGGTGGTGGGCGAGCGCGACGCCGTGGGCGCTGTTGGACGCGCCGAGCGCGCGCAGCGCCCGGTACAGGTGGGCTTTGACGGCGTCGGCGCTCGAGTCGAGGCGGCGGGCGGCGCCGGCGGCGGTGTGGCCGTGGGCGAGCAGGGTCAGGATCTCGGTTTCGCGGGGTGTCAGGTCGCGGGCGCGGTGTCCGAGCGGGCCGAGCGCCAGCGCGAGGGTGGGGGCGTTCAGGCGCAGCGGCGCGCCCGGACGCTCCAGGGTGGCGGTCACTTCGAGGCCTTGCGGCGGGCCAGCGCGGCGGAGTCGCCCGGGTAGACCCAGAGTTCCCCCCACGGCTCCTCGCGGGCGACCATGCCCACCGCGCCGGGCGACACGCACTTGCCGTCCTTCTGGTGCGCGTCGAAGCCCGTGACGCTGCTGATCGTCTCGTGGCAGGAGCCGCAGTGGTTGCGGTCCCGGCCGGTCCACCACCGCCCGCATGCGCCGTGGCGGATCACCTCGTCCCGGGCGACGCCGAGCGACGCGGGGTCGGGCTGTGCCCCGGAATGGCCCCGGGAAGCTCCCGGGCGAGCGGATAGAGCGCCTGAGGGGGTCGGGTGCGAGGGATTTTGCATCGGGGGCTCCTGTCGGTCGTTGGCGGTCTGGTCGTGGAGGTCGGTCACGGGGTGCTCTTCGCGGTCTTCTGGCGTTCGCGGGCGGCGCGGCGCTTGAGTGCGCGGCGCTCGTCCTCGCTCATCCCGCCCCACACACCCGCGTCCTGGCCGGACTCCAGAGCCCACTGCAAGCACTGGTCGATCACGTCACAGCGGCGGCACACCGCCTTCGCGTCCTCGATCTGCAGCAGTGCCGGCCCGGTGTTCCCGATCGGGAAGAACAGCTCCGGGTCCTCATCGCGGCACGCGGCGCGGTGGCGCCAGTCCCGGTCGCCCGCCGGGTCCGGGTTGGTGAACCCGGGGCGCAGCACGGCCGCCACACGCCGGGCGGTGACCGCGGACGCCATCGCCGCGAGACCCTTCGCCTGCGTCACGACGCACCGCCGGTCGCGTGGCCGCGCAGCAGCTCGGCCGTGAGGTCCTGAATCTCGGCCGCCGCCTCGTGCTGCGCGCGGGACTTCACGCACGCCGGGTCGGTGCACTCCGCCTCCGGGCCCGGGTGGGTCGGCTCGTCCTGTCCGGGCGCCGGGTGCGGGCCGACCGCGCGCTGGCGGCGCACCACGTCCAGCAGCGACTCGGGCGCTGCTGGCGCGGGCTTGATCTCGATGTCGTCCTGGTCGCGGCCCCGCCACCACACCGGGAACGGTGAGACGCGCACCTCGAAGTCGGCGGTGTCCGGCGCCCACAACTCGTCGTTCTGCCACGTGGACGCGATCTCGGCGAGTACGCACCGGTCCAGGGCCGGGCCGGGGCCGACCAGGTTCCCGTTGTCGTCGTACTCGTCGGCGTCGCGGCGGCACGCGGGCACGTCGCCGATCGGCAGCACCGTCAGGTCGCGGGTGTCGTGGGGGCAGAGGATCTCGGCGACGAGGGCGCGGTCCTGCAGGCGCACGCGGGCGGTGTGCCCGTCGTCGAGCCATTCGGTGTCGGACTCGGTGGGGACGGTCATGCTGCTGCGCTCCTGATGGGTGCGGGGACGGGGTTGGGCGGGCACAGGTCGGCGACCTCGGGCAGGCCAGCCGTGGCGGACGGCGAGTGCGCCGAGCACCACCAGCCCGCTGGGTAGGGCCGCACGGGGCCCTCGCATTCGCGGTCGGGCCGGGTGGCGTACCCGCACGGGCCGGTGAAGGCCCGGCGGATACGCGGCGCGCGGAGGTCGGCGGTCACGGGGTCGCCGTCGCGGGGATCTCGAGTTGACCCGGGACCGGCTCCTGCGGCTCGCCGTCCTCGGGCAGGTCGTCGTTGGCGTCCCCGATCCAGTCCAGGCCGGAGTTCAGCGCCTCGGACACGATGCGGGCCATTCGCGCGGCCAGGATCGGCCCGGCCGGGTGGTCCGACTCCTGTGCGACCCGCAGCACCGCGGCGAGGGTGAAGGTGAACACGTTCCCCGCGACCAGACCCTCGGCGGCGTCGCGGATGGCGCGCTCGTGCGGGGGAGTCGGCGCGGCGGCGGGGACGACGAACTGGGCGACGTAGGGCTGGCTCTGGTCGTACATCCGGTTCGACAGGTTCACGAGGCGGTGGCGCACCTTCGTGACGCCCGGGGCGGCGGCCTGGGTGGTCGTGGTGTCGGTCACGGGTTCTCCTCGGTGTCGTGGCGGGTGTCGGTCAGGTCGGTGAGGGCTTCGCGGATCGCGGCGTCCCACGTGCGGCGGCTGGTGTGGTGGGTGCGCCCGGTGTCGGCGCGGCGGTCCGCGTCGAGCAGGACCGCGCGGCGCCGGGTGATCTCGTCGGGGGTGTCGGTGAACGGCGGCGCCCAACCCGCCGAAGCCGTCGGGCGCGACACGGGCAGCACCGGCTCGACGACGGGCTGCGGCGGCAGGCGTCGGCCCGGGCGGCGGGTGAGTGGGGTCGTCGGGCGCGTCACGCCGCACCCTGCGGGACCAGGTCGCGCACCAGCTTCGGCAGCGACGCGTCGGCGTTCACCGGGCACCACCCGGCGCGAGCGGTGCAGCCTCTTCGTCGGCCGACCATGCCAGGATCTCCAGGTCGGCGGGGTTGACCTGGTCGAGGCGTTGCGCGCCCGCGAGCTCGTCGACCATGGCGCCCAGGGCGGCTCGGCTGTTCCTGGCGAAGTACAACTCCTGGGCGAGGTTCGGGCGCCCGGCCAGGCCGAGCAGCTCGCTGGCGGCGCTCGGGATCTCGCGGACGCCGTCCGGGGTCGCGGCCAGCGCTGAGCCGGGGTTGAGGTGGTAGCCGCCCAGGTGGCACGCCCACCCGGCGAAGCACATCGCGGTGCCGCAGTCGGTCTTGCTGGTCCAGCGGGCCTGGTTCCACAGGTGGGGTTGCGCGTCGATGGCGGTGAGGATCTGGCGGGCGAGGGTGGCGTTGAACGGGTTGAGGGGCTCGGCGGTTTCGGTTGCGGCGCTCACCGGGCACCCCCGGTCCCGGCGCACTCGGGGCAGTTGCCGGGCTGGCCGATGTTCAGACCCGTGCCCTGGCACGGCTCGCAGTCACCGGACGCGGCGAGCGTGACGGGCGGACCGGTGTACGTCGCGCCGCAGTCGCAGTTGCCGGGCGCGGTCAGGGAACCGTGCGGGGGCTGGATCGGGAACGAGTGCTCGTGCGGGGCGGCCGGCCGCGTCTCGACCAGGACGCCGCGGTGGAACACGTTCGGGACCAGGTCGTCGGTGTAGCACGGCTTCTGCCCGAACTTCGCCCGGTACCAGGCGTTGAACCGGTGGATCGAGTCGGCCAGCGCCCACGCGGTCTGCTCGGTCAGGGGCGCGCCGTCGGGGTTGTGCTCGCCCTGGGCGTCGGGCTCGTTGGTGTGCACGTCGTCGGGGCCGATGACGTGCACGGCCCATTCGGTGTCGGCGTACTCGCGGGCGAACCAGGCGAGTTCGTCGGGGGTGTAGCCGGTCCAGCCGGTCGTGGCGGTTTGGGTGGCGGTCTGGTCGTTCATTGGCGAGGGTTCCTTCCGGTTGGGGTGCGTGGTCGGTGTCGGATGGGGTGCGGTTCGTCCCGTTTCATGATCAAAACTGCGCCGGTTGGTGGCTCAAATGCGCCAGGTCGAGGCCGTTCACGCCGCCTCCCACAGGAAGCGCTGCACGCCGCCCGTGCCGCGGTCCTCACGGGGCCGCGATGGCATGTCCCAACCCGGCCGCGCCCTGCGCTCCGCGATCACCCGCCACCCCGCGGCGCGCAGGCTCGACCCGGACTCGCCGTCCTGCGTGTACGTGACCAGGCGGCTGTAGCCCAGCGCCTTCGCGGCGCGCCACGCCGCCCCGTACAGGCACGAGTTCGCGTTCGCGGTCGCGTCGGTGGCCGTGCGGATCACCTCGAGCGTGTAGCCGTCGTCCAGGTGCCGGGCGACGGGGCGCCCGACGATCGCGACGCCGCGCAGGACCTTGTCGGCGGTGGCGACGCCCATGCAGAACTTCATCCCGGGCGGTGGGCGGTGGTGGCGGTGGTGTTCGGCGATGAACGTGCAGGCGTCGTTGAAGGAGACCGGGACCAGGTGCAGGGCTGGCTTGTCTGGTGCGCTGGTGGCGGTCACGGCGGCCTCCTTCGGCGGGGTGTCGGGTGGTGTCCGGGCGGGATTCATGATCAGAACGGGGGGCTGCCGTCGGCCGCCGTGCCGCCCCATCCGCCGTTCCCGGCCCCGCCGCCCGCCCACGGGTCGCCCTGCTGGCTGCCGCGGGTGGCCTGCCCGCCGCCGGGCCGCTGCGTGGACGGGGCGCCCCCGCGGTTGCTGTTGCCGGTCGCCTTCGTGACCTTGGCTGTGGCGTATTTGAGGCTCACGCCGATCTCCTCGACGTCGAGTTCGACGACGGTGCGCTTCTCGCCCTCACGGGTCTCGTAGGAGCGCTGCTTGAGGCGCCCGGTGACGACGACCCGGCAGCCCTTCTCGAGTCCGCTCTCGGCCAGGTTCTCGGCGGGCTGGCGCCACAGGGAGCAGCGCATGTAGAGAACGTCAGAGTCTTTCCACTCACTGGCCTGCTTATCGAAGACCCGCGTCGTGGACGCCACCGTGAACGACGCGACCGCCGCGCCGCTCGGGGTAAAGCGCAGTTCGGGAGCGTCCGTCAGCCCGCCGACAATCGTGATCAAGGTTTCACCGGACATGGGTCACGCTGCTTTCGGAGTCGGGTCGGACGGGATGGAGGGGCTGGCGAGTCCTGCGTCCACGACCTCGCGCAGCCGCTGGCAGGCGTCACGGGCCTGCTCGGGGCTCAGGTACATGGCCATCAGCGCGGCGGCCCCGTCGACGAGGGTGCGCAGGTACGTCGCGGCGGCTTCCCGGGCGTCGTGTGTGCCGGGCCATCCGTCGCGGTTGTAGATCGCCCAGTAGGCGGCGTCGAGGTTGCGCAGGTCGTGCAGGGCGCCGTACGCGGCTGGGTCGGCGCTGTTCGCGCAGTGGTCGCAGACGGTGGCGGCTTGGTCGTCGGCGAGGGCGAACACGGCGGTGTTGAGCTCTTCGGGGATCTCGCCGTCACAGACGGCGCAGGGCGAGGTGAAGGGGCGGGCTGCGATCCGCAGCGGGGTTGGGGGAGCGGGCATGGCGAGGCTCATTTCGGGTTGGGGTTCGTCGGGGTTGCGGTCCCGGGTCGGCGGGGCGGCGCAGGGGTGTGCGGCCTCGATCCGTTCGGCGAGAGCGGTGAGGCGGTCGATGGGTGCGTGGAGGGCTCCGAGGACGTGGCATTCGACGGCCGCACGGGGGGCTTCGGCTGTTCCCGTGCTGCGGACTGTTCCCTCCTTCTGAGGGAAGGACGGAGGGAACAATCCACAGCCATACACCCGGGAACAGGCGCCCCATGCGGCGGGAACAGGCGTGACCTGCTGTTCCCCGATTCCGGGGAACACTGTTCCCAAGATCGAGGAACAGTCGCCCCAAGAAGGGCTGCTCCCAAGATCAGGGAACAAAAATCTCGGCTGAAAGTCGGACATAATTTCAGGCCGCCTTCGCCGCTTTGAGCGCCCTGGCGATGTCCGCCAGAACGGGTGCCTTGCCGGGCAGCGGGACCTTGTTGGCGGCAGCCCACTCGCGCAACTTGTCGCGACCCAGACCGCCCGGCGCCCCAGCCGCCACGAGGGCGTCTACGTGCCGCTGGATCGTCGCGTGGTGATCCATCAGCGGACCGGGATCGGTCAACTCGTGGTTGGTACATCCCGGCAGCCATCCGCCGCCGCCCATCTCGCGTACTGCGCGGCGAGTGATGTCAAAGCTGTCCTGGCCGAGTCCTGACCGTGAGTGGGTTCGGCGCATCTTCAGGTTGGTGATGATCGTCTCTAGGCCGGCCTCGCGGTCGTATTCGTGACGCGGATCCTCAGCGGTAAACGTGAGTTCCCAGACCTGGTCGACGTCCTGCGCCTTGGCGGATGACCCGCGGGAGCCCTTCTCCTCGTCCTTGCCCATATGGTCGAGGCGGATCCCGGCGACCCCGAGCCGCTTGAGCGGCGCGTGCACGAGCCGGTAGAACGACAGCCACGTGTCCGAGTCGTTCTCTTTCCCCGCGATGAACCGGGAGATCGTGTCGAAGACGACCAGGTCGGGCTTGCTCTGCTCGACGATGTCGAGCAGTTCGGCAACCGCGATGGCCGACTGATCGAGCGCGCCGCTGAAACTCGGGAAGAGCCGGTAGTCGAGCCCTTCCAGCTCGCGAGGTACGGCGCCGAAGCTGACCATGCGCGTGACGACGTCGCGCAGGTTGTTCTCGCGGTCGAAGTAGAGGACGCGCAGCGGTTCGTGGCGTTCGTCGGACAGGAATCGCCGTCCGGTGACGATGCGCCAGATCCAATCGTGGACGAGCAGGGTCTTGCCGACCTTCCCGCCGCCGACGAGCGCCGTTTGCTGGCCGTGTTCCATGAACTTGCCTGGGAGCCAGTTGACCTCGCTGAAGTCCGTGGCGAACGCGGACTCCCAATCGATGCGCGGGAATCGTTCCCGCTTCTCGTCTTCGGAGACGGGCGGGTCGATCTCCCGCCACGGGTCTTCGTCGGGCGGGAGGCCGGTGTTCGGGATGGCCTGCATGGTCACCGGCCACCGGCCTTGGCCATGGCGGTGCGCCACGCGTCGTCGATCTCGCGGCTGTCGCGCCCGGCCGTGTATCCGGCGTCGCGGATCGCGTCGAGCGCCTGATCCTCGGTAACCCGGCCGTCCGCGACGAGATGCGCCGCCGCGGTCGTGGCGGTGCACAGTTGGGCGTGACGGGTGCCCTCGGGTTCGACTGCGAGCCGCTGGGCGATGCCGTCGAGGATGCGCAGCCCCGCCCCGTCGTCGGCTTCGGCCCGCGGCCGGTAGTCGCGTCTGGCGCGGGGTTCGGGCATGTGCCCGGTGGCCTTGAGGTGGTGAAGGAGCCATTCGGGCGCCCGCGCGGGTTCGGTGACGTCGCCGAGGCGGGTGTAGCGCCCGGCCGGTTTGGCGGAGGTGGGGGCGACGATGAACGCGCCCGCGCTCTTGACGTCGACGAGCGGGCCGAACGCCCCGGCGAGGGACTTGATGGTCAGTCCGCGCGGGATGCGCCAGTACAGGTGCAGTCCCCCGGAGGGTGTGGCGACCATCATCGTGTCGTCCGGCCAGGGCAGCGATGCGCGGTCGGGGGTGCGGTAGCGGATCAGGGCGAGCGCGAAGATGTCGTAGCCGTCGTTGACGCCTTCGATCTGACAACTGGGGTCTTCGATCTTGCCGTGGCTATTCGTGTCGAGGTCGATGACGAGCAGGTGGGCCGGGCCGGTGGCGATGCCGAGGTTCATCTGCGGGAACCGCTCGCACCAGGTTTCGAAGCGGTCGTGGTCGAGGGTTCCGGCGCGCCAGCCGTGGCAGTAGTCCAGCGGGTGCGGGCAGTCTTCGGGTCCGACGTGCGGGACGCGCTTGGGGGACTTGCTGCTGCACAGTTCGCAGGCCATGGGCCGGGACTGGCCGGGGACGAGGGGCAGCACGGGCCAGCCTCGTTGGATGAAGGCGTGACCGGCCCGCCTACGGCGCTCGTGGTCGCTGGCGGGCCGGGTGTCTGCGGGGTCGGTCACGGACGGACGCTCCATGCCTGGTGCTCGTGGGTGGACGGGTGGGTCGCGGGCCGGAGCGGTCTCCGGGTGGGTATTTCGCGGCCTCAGTCCGTCGCGTTGTCCGTGGTCGGCTTGCGTGGGTATCGGTCGGCGAGCGCGCAGGCTTCGGCGATCTGGGCGATGACCAGGCGCGCACGCGCGGGGGAGACGCTGCCGCGCAGGCAGAAGTCGGCAAAGGAGACCTGCGCCGGGTGGCCGTCGCGCTGCACCACGCAGAGCCCATCCGGGCCGAAGTAGTCCACGGGGGTGTTGTGCTCGGTGTCGGTCGAGCGGTCGAGGTGCCCGACGCAGAAAGCGGGGTCGGTGGGCAGCCGCTCGTACCAGTCGTCGAACGAGTCGCGCGAGGCGTAGGCGCGGAGGCCTGTACCATCCGGCATTGGATTCACTCCCGGTCAGATCGGGTGATGGGTCCGGGCCCCCGGCTGGTGTTCGCGCACCGGTTGGGGGCCACTTCGCTTTGGGCCGATTTAGAGCCGCCGGGACTACCCCCGCCGACTTTCGCTCGGCCACGATGCATACTATCATTGCAACATGACTGAGCATAGGCAAGCGACGCGTCGGCCCGGAGGGAGGCATGACTTGGTTGCATTCCACCGATGCACCCCGGCGTGCGATCATTCCCCCGTGACCGACTACGACCCCGAGATCGAGGCCGCTGCGCTGGCCGAGCTCGACCGACTCGCAGCCGATTTCAAGGCCGCCACGGACGTCGCAGAGGAGAAGCGCGCAGCGCTCCACGAGGCGATCATCAGGCACCAGCGCGAGCGCAACGCCCCGCCCGGGAAGATCGCCGAACATGTCCCGTACGACCGCAACCACGTGCGGCGCCTCGCCGACGCGGCTGGCGTCCCGCCCCTGCGCACACCGACCGTGCAGCCGATCAAGCGGTCGCGGAAGCCGAAGGCGAGCTGACCGGTGCCGACAATCAACGATGCAGCCTCTGCTTCCTCGATGCTGAGCGCATCTGATTGGTGTCACGCCGCCTCCTCGTGCTCGAAGCGGGCGGAACGAGCAGCCTGGTACGCGTACGACACGCCGCCGTCACGCGGCACGAACGGCGCCAACGCCTCCTTCGGCGCAGTCAACTCCGCGTCCAACGCCCACCGGAACTCCTCATCCGAGGACCGCGAGCGCACCAGCCGCGCCCGGTGCTGCATGTGGCGCACGAACGCCCAGCGGCTCTCCACCGCGTACGGCTCGATGTCGTACGCCGGATCCTGGTACGGGTCGAGCCCCAACCAGGTCCACGCATGGTCGGCGGGCCGCGGGATCGGGCCGAGCAGCAGCAGCCGCGGACCCGGCGTGGGTGCGGGCATCTCGGGCAGGCTGATCGCGGCGGCTTCGAGCCGGCGGCGGTCGAGGTCCGCGTCGGAGCCCTTTATCTCGGCCCAGGTGCCGTGGTCGGTGAGCAGGAAGTCGGGCAGGTAGAGGCTTGTGGAGCCGGAGCGGTCTTCGATGGCGAATCCCTGGGGTTCGTATTCCCAGCGGATGCGCAGGGCGTCGAAGCAGGTCGCCCATCGTGCTTCGAGCCGGGAGCGGAACCGGCAGCCGGCGTACTTGGTCTCGACCGGTTGAATCTTCACCCGGCACCGCCCGAATAACAGTCCCCGAGGTATTCGGCCAGCAGGTCGGACGACCATCGGTGGCGGCAGCGCGGGCACCGGTATTCGCACCTGATCCACGCGCCGATCTGGACTCTCGACGCGGGCAGTACGAACCGCGCGCTCTCGCAGGCGTAGCAGCGGTCCGAGAACGGGGGAGCGGGCAGCGCGACCAGGCTCGTCATGACGGGTCAGCCGCCCTCGGCGGCCGGAATGCGCTACAGGTCTCGTCTCCCGCGATGTCCCAGGTCATCCCGTCGAAGTCGACGCCGACGGGTTGCGTGCGGCCGTTGTCGTAGACGAGCCACATATGGACGGGCAGTCGCTCTTTGTAGCCATCCCGCTTGAAGGTCCAGCCGCCGCCCGGGAGTGCTGCGACCACCCGGGGTCCCGCGGTATCCGGTGGGGTCGTCCGCGCGCCGACAGGCTGGGCCGCGTCGGCGATTGCGTCGATCAGGTCGTCCGTGTGGTCGTCGAGCCACACGCTGAACGCCGTCCCGAGTGCCTTGGTGATGAGTTCCGGGATGCTGACGGGGTGTTCGTTGAGCCAGTCGCTCCACGCCCCGGCCACACCCTCAGCGGTCGCGTCGCCTTTGCTGGTCATGGTCGTCTACTCCTTGTCTTGTCGGCGGTGTCTGGTATCGCGAAGAGCGAGTCCTGCCCGGGCGGCCCGTTGGGCTCCGGCCGGGAGGTGCCGCGCGTCCTGGCTCGCGCCGCTCCGGTGGCGCACTTGTGCCGGTGGTGGCCGAGGTGCCCCTGCGGGGTGCGCCACGCCGCGACGACCTCGGCCTTGGTGAACCCGGTCCCGTCCGCTTTGAGCACGCCGAGGCGTGTCGGGTCCGGGTCGAGCAGCCCCGATGGGGTCGCGAGGACCGGGGCGGCGCAGGACGGGCAGGCGTCAGGCATCCGGGTCACCCCCGAGGTCCAGCGCCCCGCGAACCCGCCGCGCACACGCGTCGAAGCCCGCCTGCCAGGCGTCAATGCCCGCGCCGTCGTCCGCGTCAAGCCACGCCAGCAGCGGCATCCCGACCCACACGGTCAACGCGAGCAGCGAGCACAGGTCCGGCGCGATCGCACCGGTCTCGATGCGGCTGATGGTGGTGTCCGCCTGGCAATACCGGTGCAAGTCCCCCGCCTCGCCCGGACCCGACGCCCGCTGCGCGTGCCAGCACGACGTGGACAGGTAGGCGTGGCCCCGCTTGGGCGCGCCCTCGTCGGGCACGATCCAGCCCTCGAAGGTGCGCACGATCCACTCCTGGTCGACCGCGAGCGCGAGCAGCGCGAACGTGTTCGCCACCCCCGCGCGCTCACAGGCGCGTTGTAAACGCCGGTACAGCCCGTCCTGCGAGGTCCCGTCGCGGCTGGCGACCGCCCTGAGCGGCTGCCCGTCGGCGATGCGGGCCGGGTTCCAGCGGTCCCGCATGATCGGTGCGGTCATGGCCGCTCCCCGAGGTAGGCGCGGGCGGCCGCGAGTGTCGCGGTCCATTCGTCGCGCACGCCGACCAGGCATTGCAGTACCCGGCCGTGCTCGTCCTCGTAGGCGCTCCAGTGGGCCATCTCGCGGGCGGCGGCGTCCCACTGGTCGGCGATGAGCAGTGCGACGCCCGGGTGCATCCCGGCGATGTGCTCGGCGTCGGCGCGCTCATGAACGTCGCTGCCGATCCATCGGTACTCGGTTCGCGGTCTTGCGGGCGGGCTCTGGTCGGCGCGCACCTCGTAGAAGTCCCACTCGGGCAGGGTGATGGACTCCCAGCGGCCCGATGTCGCGGCGGCGGCGCGGTCCCGCATGAGTGCTGCGGCGCGCCTGATCGTGTCGTGCGGCGCCTCAACCATGGTCGGCCTCGCACTGGGCGAGCAGGCTCAGCCGCGCGGCCTCACAGGTGTCCGTGGTGATGGCGTCGAGCGCTTCGTAGACCTCGCCGAGGCTCGTCCCGCACTGACCGGCGGGCCAGTCGTTGCCGTCCACCCGCCACCCGGTCTGCCCGTCGAACGGGTCGGGCGGCGGCGGGAGCGCCGCGGCGAGCCGGTCGGCGATACGGCGCAGGAATCTAGGCATGGGTGTTCTCCCGTCGTGTGGCGAACGCCCGTTCGGGGCTGAGCGCCCCGGGGCGGCGGAACGCGAGCGCGGAGCGGACCTCGGGCCGGCCGTGGCCGCGCAACCGGACCCGCTCGATCACCAGCCAGAAGCGGGCGCCCGGCCGGACGAGCGGCGCGTCCCGGTCCGACACGAGCGCCAGATCGACGTAGTCGCGCCGCCGCTCGCCCCGAACGCGCGCCGAGAAGAAGCCGTCGAACACGGCCGTGACCGTGCCCTCGCGGATCTCGCGGCGGGCCACCACCGCGCCGTCGGGGGTGCCCGTAAGCCACGACGGGCCGAGGTCTTCGGTCACGACACGCCCCCGATCTCGGGAGCGAAGAATTCCGGCAACGGCTCCGGCCCCGAGTAACGCACGCAGGCGCAGGCGGCGTATCCGTCCAGCACTTCCTCGCTCCCGTTGTACCTGTACGTCTTCACCCGCGCGTTGCAGCGGCCGGTGGCGGGGTCGTGGGTGTGGATTCCGTGCGTGCAGCCGCAGATCGGCTTGGCCGGCTTCGGTGGTTTCGGGTGTTTGCGCCGGCTGGGCAGGAACCGGCCGATCAGGACACCGGCCAGGGCGATCAGGGCGCCTTCGAGCATCGGGGGATCTCCTACGTGCCGAAGGCGCGGCGCCCACCCGGGACGCCGCGCCCGGGTGGGCTACTTCTGCAACTGGGGGATGTTCGCGTACACCGGGATCACGGCGTTGCTCACCAGGAACGGCATGTCCGTCTCGACCAATGCGCCGCCCGCTGTGCGGAAGAACACCCCGAACGATCCGCCCTCGTCCGGACCGTAGGAGCCGTCGTCACCGGGCGCGAGGTTCGTGCATGAGGTGTTGTTCGCGCAGTTCACGTTGACGTCGGTGCTGGTCATCTGCGAGCCGGTCGAGGAGACCTTGCCCTGGATGACGTAGTAACCGACCGGTGTCCCGCCGAAGGTGAAGATGTAGACGAAGTTTGTTGATCCGCGGGAGTTGTAAGCCTGGAGCCGGAACGCGAGGTTCTTCAATTCCAGCGGGTCGGACGGCGGATTGGGGGCACAGTTCCCGGCGCTGTCGCAGTTCGCGAACGGATACGGCACCGCCGCGTCGAACTCGGCCGCGATCGTGCCGGACTTGTTGTTCTGGAACGTCTGGTTCTTGCTCGCGCTGTTCGAACTGGAGTGGTTGCACGCCGCGAGCGTGACGACCAGGCCCAGGCCGATCAGCGCGGACGCGGCCAGGGAGACGATGCGCCGGCGGCGCGAAACAGCACGGGCCTTGTTCACGGGGTGACCAGCCTTGTCGGGTCGGTGGAGCACACGGATGCGGGATCGAGGTGCTGCTTCGGGTAGCCGTCGGGCACGACCGCGAGCGCGTTGTCCAGGTCGCTGTTCCAGGTGGCGACGTCGGTGTCGCAGTTCTGCTGGACGCCCTCGAGGTTGACCGCGTCCTGCTTGTCCGCGCCCGGCGCGGCGGCGGCTTTCGTGGCGACCTGGATGTTCTGCTGGTCGGCCTGCAACTGGGCGTACAGGCCCGTGAAGGTCGCGGACCAGTGCTCGCGGTTGGCGGCGCTACCGCGGTCCTTGCGGACGTCGCCGGTGCCCTTGACGCTGGCGCTGAACACGCCGAACGCCCACAGGCACAACGGCAGGGCGACGAACAGCAGCAACGCGGCCAGGCAGCCGTACGCCCAGACGCGTTTGGGGCGCAGGTCGCCGTCGGCGGTGAACACGGACATGGGTGTGAGGTCTCCTTAGGTGGTGGTGTCGGGTTTGCGCAGGCCCCGGAAGGGGCGCACATCGGTGCTGCCATCGCCGCGGCGGATCATGACGTTGCGGGGCCCGTGTGCCTTGGTGCGCACCAGGGGCAGCAGCCCGGTCAGGTTGGGCAGGTCGCGTACAGCGCCGTTCCACGCCGCGACGACGGTGACGGGTTCGCCCCGCTCGAGATACGTGCTCCCGGTGATCACGGGGCCACCGCCTGTCGGGCGACCGGCCGCACCTTCACGACCTGCCCCTTGAAGGCGCAGCCGTTCACGTTGCCGACGGTGAGCGGCCCCGGCTCCCTGATCCCGATCGCATAGGAGCGCACCCAGACCCGGAACCAGGCGTCGGCCGGTTTGCCCGCGACGTGGCTCTGATCGCTCGTCCACCCGCCGCACCCGCAGCCCGGGTCGCCGCACGGCTTGCCGGTCACGTCGTGCGGCGCCTTGTTGTAGGTCGCCATCGCTCCGGCGACCATCGGGCACGCCGCAACGGAGTAGGCGGCGCACTCCGGGTGTAGCGCCGGCTCGGACGAGAACCCCTCGTCGATCATCGACTGCGTGGCGAGGAACAGGTACGGCGGCGGGTCCAGGCGCTGCCCGCAGATCTGGCAGAGGTAGTGCGCGACGCACTCGGCGACGCGTTTGCCGTGGGTGCCGCCCAGGTGTGTGCGGCCCTCGGCGACCAGGCTGATGTACGGCACGACCAGGCCGCCGAGCAGGGGGCGGCGGGCGCAGCGCGCGGGGATCGGCGGGGCGGTCACGGGGTCGCCTCCGGCAGGTGCGCGCCTTCCCGCGCCCCGCTCTCGGCGTCGGCACCGGATGCGGGCTCGCCGTCGGGGACCTCGTCGTCGGTCGCCGCCCGTTTGGCGTGCACGTCGCGCACCCCGCAGCGCGGGCACGGGAGCACAGCAACCCTGTCTCCGGCGCGGAAAAGCATCAGGATCGGCCCGGACGTGCAGTTGTAACAGGACCCGACCATGCGGTAGATCCCGCAGCCGCCGTGCTGTTCGCATCTGGCGCAGGTGCACACGCCGCTGACGGTGAGCATCGATTCCTCCTGGATTTCAGGTGGCAGGACGATGGATGCGGCGGGTAGCCCGGTCAGGAACGCGCGCGTCACGCCGCGCGGCACGACCACCAGGCGCTCCCCGTCGCCGACCGACACCCCGGCGGGCAGCGTCAGCCACGTCTCGGGGCTGGGCTCGTAGCCCACGACCGCGTAGTCACCCGACGGCAGCTCGGCGATGAGAGGGCAGTTGCCCGACGACGTGCACGCCGCGGCCGGTCCCGGACCGCGGTTCACGGCCGCCTCCCGTCGCGCACAGGCGGCCGCACCAGCAGCCAGCCGAACCCCGACACCACGGCCACCGAGGCGGCGAGCCCGGCGGACGGGTACTCGGCGGGAAACAGCAGCACGACCGCGATCAGGAAGCACACCCACCCGGCCGTGGCCAGCGCCGCGGCGACCATGCCGCGCAGCCACCACGCCCGGTCGAACGCGGCCAGCAGCAGCGCGGCGAGCACACCCGCCACGGCTGCGGCGGTGGAGACCGGTTCACGGCGGGTCACCGCGACCACCGCAGCCACCGGCCCCACCCGCGCGCCCCGGCCGATGCCGCTTCCGGGCGGACCGGCTTGGGTTCGTCGCCGCCGCTGCGGCAGTCCGGCCCGCATACGTGTGCTGCGCCCTCGTCGTCATCCGCGTCCTCGGCGGTCTCCCGGTCGATGCGCTCGACCATCCGCAGCGCCGCATCGTCGCGGCCCGCGGCGGCCTGCGCGCGGCGAAGCTGTCCGATCACGGCCTTCTGGTTGGCGACGCGCCTGCGCAGCGCGCCGGCCTCGATTTCGAGTTCGGCGACGCGTCGGCGCGCCGCGGTCAGGTCGCCGGCCATGCGCAGCACGCCCACACCGAACAGGTGCCGCCCCTCCTCGTCGAGGTCGAACGGGTCGACGGCCGCTGCGGTGTGCGCGGGGTCGGCGGTGACAGGGTTCAACGGGTTCTCCTTTGGGTGCGGGCAGTCAGTGGCGGCGCGGCGGACGGCGCCAGGAGGGGCGCCGTACGGGCC